>Ga0316207_10002843_pt1 | contig 17013 bp, 11 predicted proteins | sample 6weekpyrite_MG_FD_204943 | JGI IMG/M metagenome (GOLD analysis project Ga0316207, IMG submission 204943) | Microbial mat bacterial communities from mineral coupon in-situ incubated in ocean water Damariscotta River, Maine, United States -... | ecosystem: Environmental > Aquatic > Marine >...
CATATAGTGTAGTACCATTAACAGCCAGCGCATTGACTGTTCCATTCAACTCCGGATTCCATGAAGTCAGCAGTGTTCCATCTTCACGTTTCACACCCGCCAGGTACGCAAAGTCACTATTACTATCTGCCTGTGTAAATGTTCCACCAACGAAAATCGTCTCGTCAGTTCTCGCTAACGCATTGACCTCCGCACTAAACTTTACATCCCAGTCAGTCGCATTGTTTACCGCAAGGCCAATATCCAGTGCTGCAAAGTTATCACGGAACTGCCCCCCAATCTTTGTAAACAGACCACCAACATACAACTGCCCGGTTTCGCCACCCGTACCACCATCCACGACGAACTCTTCGAGCAGCATCGCATTGATTTTTACTGTGCCTGCTTCGCCAGGATCCCAGGTAGTCACAATATTAATGTCGTTATTGATATTAAGCGCGGCAATACTTTTACGTGCAGATACAGGCGGGGGAGGCCCACTGGGAGGGACGACAGATATAGAAGCAAACGCCCCACCGATATAAAGTATGCCTCGCTCCACCGCAAGCGCCATTGCATTCACAGGGCCACTTACATTGGGATTCCAGCTAGCGACTACCATCGCATTACTTTCTTCATCTAAATCCAGGGCAGCTATCCTTAATCGAGACAATGCTGCTAATGGGCGAGTGTAGTCAATTGGCAAATCACTAGACGTAAACGGACCAGCGTCTATGACGCCATCACCATCAGCATCAATATTTACAGCACCGCCTAAATCAATTTCGTCATCACCATTTAGGTCAACATCAATGACACCATCGCCATTGCTGTCGACATCAATCTCACCATCATCATTAGCATCAAAACCGCCAACACCTCTCACAGTGGTAAAATCACCTCCAATATAAACCAATGCATCTTTGGCGATCGCACGAACAGCGCCATTTAGCACCAAATCAAGCTCCGTCACTGGCTTCGATATGGAACCGGTATGAAGCTCCGCAAAATATGTGCGAGTCTCGTCATGAATCATTCCAAAATCGCCGCCCACCAGCAGCCGTAACCCTTTATCACCGGTATGAAATAACAACGCCCTTACTGCACCATCGGGATTGGGGCGCCAGTCACTATTAACACTAAGATCCGCCTGAATATGTGCAAGATTCGTTAGTGACACACCACCCACCGTATCGAAGTCACCGCCAATCACCCAGCCACCAAAACCATCTTCGACAATTGCGTGGATTTGTCCACCACCGCCACCTTTTTCAACTTTGGGAAAACGTGGATCGATCAACGCCGTCTCCGTGTCCAGTCCGATGCCATACCCCGTCTCCTCTCCGGTATGCGAACCAAAAGAGGCGCTCGCCAATACCGGGCCATTGGCCACCAGAGGAGTCGTCAAATCGGCATCAACAGGAAAAGTTTCAATACCGGGGGCTGCAAGGGTTTCGGCGGAAATAGAGAAGGAAAATAGAGCGGCGCAAAGCCATCGAGTGATGACATTTTGTTGTTGAAGCGCGCTCTGTGGGTGTTGCGTGGCCGACATACTTAATCCTGCTCGTATGGTGAAATAGAGTCCCTGAATGGATTTTTTATGGCTGGAGGCCAGAAAGATAGATTCAGATCAACCAAAAACGACCCCATGCTAACATTTTTCTCCATTTATTTCAATCGATTAGACATTTTGTATAACATTGTAAAACAATAACTTGCGCGCCTGTGAAAAATTATCGCCCCATTCAGCACGGAGATGACCCACCCCCCCGGAATGCGTTACTCTTACGCACTTGCAAAATACAGGGTGTGCCGGTCAAAATCCGGCCATATCGATATATGGCTCAGCTTGTTATAACTCAACTTGCCGCATACTCACATAACGTCATCTCATCAACATTATAAAGATATATTAAATCATGAAGGTACTGATTATCGGCGGCGGTGGTCGCGAACACGCCCTGGCCTGGAAGGCGGCACAGTCAGCACGCGTCGAAACCGTGTATGTTGCACCCGGCAATGCGGGCACGGCGCGCGAAGCAAAACTCAAAAACATCGCCATCGGTGCCGAGGATATTCCGGCACTGCTCGCCTTTGCCAAAGAGAATAGCATCGACCTCACCATCGTCGGCCCTGAGGCGCCACTGGTTGCTGGCGTCGTTAACCGCTTTGAAGAAGCCGGCCTGCGCTGCTTTGGGCCGACCGAGGGCGCGGCCCAACTCGAAGGCTCGAAGGCGTTCACCAAAGATTTTCTGGCGCGCCACGACATCCCAACCGGCTGCTACCAGAACTTTACCGAGATCGACCCCGCCATTGCATACGTACGCGAACAGGGCGCACCGATCGTGATTAAGGCCGACGGCCTAGCGGCAGGCAAAGGGGTGATCGTGGCGATGACCCTCGATGAAGCTGAGGCAGCAGTCAAAGATATGCTCGCCGGCAACGCCTTTGGCGAAGCGGGCCATCGCGTGGTGATCGAAGAATTTTTAGCGGGTGAAGAGGCGAGTTTTATCTGCATGGTCGATGGTAAAAATATCCTGCCGATGGCGACCAGTCAGGATCACAAACGGGTTGGCAAAGGTGACAGCGGCCCCAACACCGGCGGTATGGGGGCGTACTCTCCGGCACCCGTGGTCACCGACGAAATCCACGCTCGCATTATGCGAGAAGTGATCGAGCCTACTGTTTTAGGCATGGCAAGCGAAGGCAACCCGTACACCGGTTTTCTTTATGCAGGGCTGATGATCAACGCCGACGGCTCACCGAAGGTGATCGAATACAACTGCCGCTTTGGTGACCCTGAAACCCAGCCGATCATGATGCGCCTCAAATCAGACATCACTGAACTGTGCGATGCCGCACTCGACAAAAGGCTAGACACCGTTAGCGCCAAGTGGGATGAACGCGTCGCACTCGGCGTGGTGATCGCAGCCGCAGGCTACCCCGGCAACTACCCAAAAGGCGATGTCATCAGCGGGCTTGATAACGACAGCGCTGATAGTAAAGTCTTTCATGCCGGCACCAAAATGGAGGGCGATAACGTTGTTACCGCTGGCGGACGTGTGGTCTGTATTTCAGCACTCGGCGCAACAGTGAGTGAAGCGCAGAAGAACGCCTATGAGCACGTTAAAAAAATCAGCTGGAACGGCGCCTTTTATCGCAACGACATCGGCTACCGCGCCGTCGCCCGCGAACAGCGCTAAACGCACAATGCGCATTAACCGCTGGCATATCCTGCACGCCGTCGAGGTGATTCGCCGCGGCGGCGTCATCGCCTATCCTACCGAGGCGGTCTACGGCCTCGGCTGCGATCCACGCAATAGCGAGGCAGTAAAACGACTGCTGCAACTCAAACAGCGTAAACCTGAGAAAGGGTTAATCTTGATTGCCTCGGCATTTGAACAGATCGAACCATTCATTGCACCACTCGATGCAAAGACAAAAAAACGCATCGACAAAACATGGCCCGGTCCAGTCACCTGGCTACTGCCGACGCGCCCCGAAGTGCCGCACTGGATTACCGGCGGGCATAAAAAGCTCGCGGTGCGCATCACTGCCCACCCACAGGCCAGCGCCCTATGCGAGGCACACGAAGGACCGCTGGTTTCTACCAGCGCCAATCGACATCAGCAACAGGCGGCACGCAACGCGATGCAGGTACGACGCATCTTCACCGACCAGCTCGACTATATTTTACCCGGCAAGGTTGGCGCACAAAACAATCCCACTGAGATCAGGGATGCTGCAAGCAATAAAATAATCCGCGCCTCATAAACGTGCGGATAAATAATACAAAGCCTTTATAATCCCAAATAAATAACCAGATAAATCAAACAACACAATAATTCCAACGACGACAAAGAGAGCCACATAGATGAGTGATACACCCAATATCGACGACGTCAAAGCCTACCTGCTAGGCCTACAGGAAAGCATCTGCGCAGCGCTGGAGGCAGAAGATGGCGAAGCCAAATTTGTTGCCGACAGCTGGGATCGCCCCGAAGGTGGTGGCGGCACCTCACGCGTAATGACCAACGGCAAGGTCTTCGAACAGGCCGGGGTTAACTTTTCGCATGTGACCGGCGACAAGCTACCGGGTTCTGCCACCGCACATCGCCCTGAACTTGCCGGACGTAGCTTTGAAGCGATGGGGGTGTCGCTAGTGATCCACCCACATAACCCTTACATTCCAACCTCGCACGCCAACGTGCGCTTTTTTATCGCCAGTAAAGCGGGCGAACCACCGGTATGGTGGTTTGGCGGCGGCTTTGATCTAACCCCCTATTACGGTTTCGAAGACGATGCCGTTCACTGGCACCGCACCGCGCGCGAAGCGTGCGCACCCTTTGGTGATAACGTCTACGATGACTACAAAAAATGGTGCGATGACTACTTCTACCTCAAACATCGCGATGAGCCACGCGGCGTCGGCGGTCTCTTTTTCGATGACCTCAACGAAGGCGGCTTCGAGCGCAGCTTCGCTTTGATGCAGAGCGTCGGCAATCACTATATCGACGCCTACCGTCCGATCGTCGCACGTCGCAAAGATACCCAGTATGGCGAACGCGAACGTGACTTCCAGCTCTACCGTCGCGGCCGTTATGTTGAGTTCAATCTGGTCTATGATCGCGGCACGCTGTTTGGCCTGCAAAGCGGCGGACGTACCGAATCGATCCTGATGTCACTGCCACCGCTGGTTAAATGGCGTTACAACTGGCAACCAGAAGCGGGCAGCGCTGAGGCAGCACTCTACGAGGTATTCCTCAAACCGCGTGATTGGCTCGCTAGCAATACATAACACCAATAGTTAAATCGATAGCCAAAACGCCCAGCACTGCGCATCATCAGCGCTGGGCATTTTTCGTTACATCACATCACTTTCCAATTTTCGCTCGCAGCCGCTAATATAAGTAACCGACTAACCTAACGAGGCGGTATATGCAGGCTGAGTGGCTCATCCACAACGTCAACATCGCAACCATGCAGCAGGGTATCAAACCCTACGGCTCGATTGTCGATGGCGTACTGGCGATTGCCAACGGCAAGATTGCCTGGGTTGGCGCGCGCAGTGGCGCGCCTGCTTTTGATGCCAACCACACCATCGATGGCAACGGAGGCTGGCTTACTCCCGGATTGATCGACTGTCACACTCACCTGATCTACGCAGGCAGTCGCGCCACTGAATTTGAACAACGACAAAAAGGGGTTAGCTACGCTGAAATCGCAGCCAATGGCGGTGGTATCAATAACACCGTAATGGCAACACGCAACGCTTCCATCAGTGGACTGATGGAAGGCGCACAACAACGACTGGCATGCTTGCAACAAGAGGGCGTGACTAGCGTTGAGATAAAATCGGGTTATGGCCTCGACCTTGAAACCGAGCTGCGCATGTTGCGGGTTGCACGTGCACTCAGTGAACAGCTACCGATTACCATCAAGACCACCTATCTCGGCGCACATGCAGTGCCACCTGAATTTAAAAACCGTGCTGAAGGCTACATCAACTTTATCTGCAACAAAGTGCTGCCTGCTGTTGCCGACGAACAACTTGCCGATGCAGTTGATCTTTTTTGCGAAGGGATCGGCTTTACCATTGAACAGTGCTCGAAAGTGATTGATTGCGCAAGGCAGCTTGGCCTGCCAGTTAAAGGGCACGTTGAACAGTTCAGTTATATGGGTGGTGCAAAGATGATCGCCTCTGCTGATGGTCTTTCAGCCGATCACCTTGAGTATCTGCCAGCAAATGACATTGCAACACTCAAACAACACAACACTGTTGCCGTACTGCTACCCGCTGCGTTTTATTATCTTCGTGAAAAACAGTTACCGCCTATTCAGGCAATGCGTAAAGCACAACTGCCGATGGCTGTTGCCACCGACTGCAATCCCGGAAGCGCACCGATGGCATCACTACTCACCGCAATGAATCTGAGCTGTGTTTTATTTGGACTCACTCCGGAAGAGACACTATGCGGTGTAACCGTTAATGCAGCACAGGCATTGGGACTAAAGAAAAAAGGTTTATTAGCGACTGGCTTCGATGCCGATCTTTTATTGTGGCAATTAGATACACCTGCTGAATTGAGTTACGCGATCAACATGCATCGCCCCAAAAAGATCTGGATTAACGGGCAACATGTTTAAACCCGCCGACATGTCGCTGTGGCAAGGGCGAACCGATAGCGAAGCCAATGCATTGCGCTGGCACCAGGTAATCCAGCCGCCAGGCAATAATCTAAACATTGAGAATGCGTCCGTACTACTTGGCTTTTCATGCGACGAAGGGGTAAGGCGAAACCACGGAAGGCCCGGTGCAAAAAATGGCCCCACCGCCATTCGTCACGCACTCGCTAATCTTGCATGGCATCACGATAGTTTCATCTTTGATGGTGGTGATGTTATCTGCGAAGGCGAACAACTAGCAAGCGCGCAACAACAACTGGCACAACAGGTCACTGCCATCTTAAATAGTAACGCGCGATCGCTGATCATCGGCGGCGGGCATGAAGTCGCGTGGGGAAATTTTCTCGGCCTATCGAATTATCTTCAGCAGACATCATCAAAAAGTCGCATCGGTATTATTAACCTCGATGCCCATTTTGATCTGCGCAATCCACACCCCCAACCCACCTCCGGCACACCCTTCCGACAGATCGCAGAACAGTGCAAATCACAACAACAGCTGTTTAATTACATGGTGCTTGGTATTAACCCATTAGCCAATACCACTGCTCTGTTTGAGTTTGCCAGAGCCCACAATGTTGCCTGGCGATATGACACTGACTGCACCCACGCTCAGCTGCCTGCAATCACACAACAGCTCGATCATTTTTTGCAGCAGATCGACGAACTCTATTTCACCATCTGCCTCGATGTCTTTGCACCCCACATCGCGCCCGGTGTTAGCGCTCCGTCGACCATCGGCATCGAACCACTGTTTGCACTGCAACTGATCGCGATAATCAAACAATGTTGCATACGACATAACGTCACGTGGCGCATCAGTGACATTGCAGAAATGAACCCAACTTACGACATTGATCACCGCACCGCACGACTTGCGGCACGCCTAATTGACACCACTGTAAAATTTAACAAAATCTAGCCACACTCAGTATGCCCTTTATATACAAAGCACTAAAAACCCACCTTAAATCATTCTGATATTGATATATATATCGCAGACTCTAAAAGCATCTATCATGCGGCTTGCCACTTCTATATACTGTGATAAAAATAACAGGTGTGGTGTGATGAAGCGATTTAGCACAAAAGTGATGGCGATTGGCTCTCTACTGCTAGCCAGCAGTGCAAATGCTGATAGGCCAGGATTTGATAACATTGTTGTTGATTCGGGCGCGACCGACAATCTAGCTGGCTGTCCTACAGGCGCAGCTCAATGCACACCTGTTATCACTGGAGAAGGCTTCCTACAGCAGGAAGTTATTTTTGGGGCGCCATCTTATGTGCAGACGGTGTTCAACGATCCAATTGTCGTAAGTGGTACTGTAATAACCAGCGATTCAAATGGCGTAGTGGTCGCCTGGCCTGGGCAAAATGTTAATCCATTTACCACTAACACTATTATCTCCACAGGTTCAATCACAGCCATAGATCCAAGCATTTTCACCATACCTACCGAGGTGTTATCTACATTTGCGACTACCGATCAGCCTTCGACTCAGGAATCGAATAGCTTTTGGAAATTCGAACCTGGTAAGCACCTACTATCATGGGGTGAGCCTTTCGTAGTCAACAGTCAGCTACGACAATGGAATCATGAACTCAATATTCTCCCACTCGCTACTTTTGGCCCTGCCTCAACCATTACCGCCGGCGAAGGAAGTCAGGTAACGATACCAGTCTACTTAAACGGAAGTGCGCCTTCTTATCCAGTCACGATTCCATACACCGTAAGCGGTAGCGCCTCTAACCACGATGCTGCTGATGGTAATGTTGTTATCAACTCAGGAAAAATGGGAACGATCATCTTTAATATTGTTAGTGACGAGGTCAACAATGAATCACTAGAAGATATTATTTTCACATTGCGCCAGCCCACCACAGATAACACGGCGCTAGGATTACAGACCACAAAACGGGTATTGGTGTCTGAAGCCCATCAGCCACCACAGCTAGATATAGTCTTCTCTCAGGGCTGTGCAAAAACAAGATTTATAGATAACCTTACCCCATCAACCACCTCACTCTCCTCAGCAACTATCACCATTCGTGCGAATAATCCCACTCACAGATACCTGATTGACTGGAGTGAAACAGATAATACCATTCTTGTCGCTATGACAGAAATAACCGGAAAGACACTACTCTTTAATCCCGATAATATTCCTTCAGGCATTTATAAAATTAAAGCACATATAACCGATCTACTTGCCATTGATGAACCAACATACACCATCGACACATTGATCAATATTAGCGATCTTACTTCATCAGTTGAAGCGGGGACCAATGAACCTATCCAATACACCTACACTTTTGAAAATGGCATCACACTCAACTGGCCAGCACTTACCATTGCCGGTGTCTTTGGTTTTTCATCTGTAGAATCACTCTCTTCTACACCGAGCACGTTCGCTAGCTTTAACTCATGCGAAACATATATTGAGGCAGACCCGTTTGAATGGAATATCGTAGATTTTGGTAACGCGCCCTCCTTAGATGGCCCAACTTCACCGGCACCAGCACCAGCACCAGCACCAGCACCAGCACCAGCACCAGCACCAAACTATGCACTATCTCAATTCGAATCTATTACCACTAGTGCCTCACCGCTAGCAAGTAATCTACCTGAAACACCCGCTGCAACCAATACACTGCAAGCGATAGAGGGACTTAATCTACGAAGTGGCGGCATTATTACTGCCAGTGGAAAAAGCGGAAACAAAATCACTCTTGACGATATACAAGCACATGGTGGCCTGAATGGCGGCCCAGCACTTTACCCGGTGGATGACGATCAGATTCCCAGCGAAATCTTTGACTTTGAAATTTCAGGGCTAACGACCCTCGGTCAAAGCGCTAGCATCGTTTTACCTCTAGAAGAACCAATCCCAGAAAATCCCGTCTATCGAAAATACATACCCAGCGCAGGCTGGATAACTTTTATAGAAGATGCAAACAACAGCCTTGCTAGCGCCAGTAAAATCAATGGTATCTGCCCGTCTCCTGAAGATAGTGCATACACGCCAGGCCTCTCTTCGGGAGATGAGTGCATTCAACTTACAATTGAAGATGGTGGCCCTAATGATGCTGATCAACAGGCAAACACCATCATTAAAGATCCCGGTGGTGTCGCAACAGCAACAAGCATCGACACTAGTAACAACAGTGAAGCTGGTAACAGCGGTGGAGGTGGGGTTGGCTTAAGTCTGTTATGGCTACTGTTAACACTAAGCATCGCCCGTGTTTACCACCATGCAGGGCGCTCATAATCTCTATATAAGAAAGCGCGCCAACAATAAATAGTAACGTTATAACAATACATTCATCACGGTTGTACGTGTAATCATACCCACCAATCTATCCTGTTCATTTACCACCGGAATATGATGAATATCTCGCTCAACAAATAACGGGATCAACTCTGCTATATGCTGATCTTCTTTTACCATTAGCACCTGCCTGGTCATCACCTGCCCAGCAACCTCTGGTTTTTCTGAGTGATGACCCTGCGTTCGCTTAATAAACGAACGTAATTTTTTACCCATCGTTTGATGTGCAGTTACATCTGCTTCGCGCAGCAAGTCAGAGAGTGTGACAATACCTTCGACCCGATGTGCACGATTAATCACCGGGATACCACTAACCTTATAGCTCTGCATCATCTCCCACACCTCATCAAGATTACTGCCATACTCAACTGCTATCACTTCTTGCACCATCACATCTTTGCACAACACATCGCCAAGCTGTTTTTTCTGATAATGCATACGCGCCAGTGCGAAAATTGAATTAAGGTCTTCTTTAGAGACATCGATATAAGTATTCATATCGTGCAGTGCCTGTTCAAGGTCACCATCAGAAAATTTAATCGCGTCGGTTCCCTGCGGCACATCGAGTGGTGATTTCTTTTCCTGCCTGGGGATCGCAGGATAGCGGCGACTTGGCAGAAGATTATTAATCAACAATGCCATCAACAACATGAATATGACATTCAATGCGACCGGCATCAAAATAAATGAATACCCCAGCGACTGAATTTCACTGCCACCAATAACGGCGATCACAGCGGCGGCACCACCGGGTGGGTGCAGGCAACGTAAATACAACATGAAAATCAGCGCAAGCGCACTTGCCATAGCAACGGCCAATACCTGATCCGGTACCCACTGTGCACAGGTCACGCCTACTAATGCAGGTATTAGATGACCACCAATCAAAGGCCAGGGTTGAGAAAAGCGACTGGTTGGCACTGCAAACAGCAATGCAGCAGAAGCCCCCATCGAAGCCACCATGATAGGGACATCTTTACCACTTAGAAACAATGAACTGATACCTGCAACTGCCAGGATACTGATAAATACTGCCGCACAGGCAAGCCAGCGCTCACCATGCCCTGGCAGGGCGTCATCTGTTAAAACATTTTTGACCCACTTAAATCCCATACATCCCTGTCCTGAAAGCTAGAACATCATGAACCTACATTACCCCATAGCACTGTGCCCAATCAACGCGCTCAGCGCCATCTTCGCCTGCTGGAATTTTGGCCCAGCATTACTGACAGCATTTTCCCTGGCTCCAATAAAGTCTTCATTTGCAGAGCGCTCTAACGTTATCGCACGCGCCTCTTTGAATTCTAACCATGCAGCCCAGAACTGCTCCGCCTGCTGCGAGCTACTGCCACTTTTCATCCCATTTGCATTGTAGCGTTCCCACAATGAAGAGATGTGACTATCAAGGCGCTCGATCTCGTTAATCGAAGCGACAGTGTCACTGCCACTTTCGGCGTTGGTTGCCAACACTGCATTCATACGTACTTCTGTGACCGCCTGCATCAAACCATTCAACTCATTTCTTTCAACTGAGCTATATTCGCGAGCAGCCACAATCAGCTGCATCGCCTGTTGCAGCAGGTGCCTGATTGCACCATTTGATTTATGGATACTTTGATTACTCTTGTCCGACATCTCGGTCACCGTGCGCACCATCTCTTCTATATGTTGCGTAGTACAGCTCTGCTCTTCAGTCGCCGCCGCAATTTCATCAGTGCGCAACGTTACATCCATCGCATTTTCACTCATGCTTGATAAGGCAGCGGATGTCTGGCTCGCCTTATCAACACAGGCACTCACCTCTTCGCTACCATTTTCAATCTGATCTACAATAATCCCCGTTTCAGTTCGGATACCATCTACCATCCTGGTCACTTCAACGGTTGCATCATGTATTCGTGATGCAAGATTTCGCACCTCATCGGCCACCACTGCAAAACCACGCCCCTGTTCACCAGCACGTGCCGCTTCGATGGCAGCGTTTAGTGCTAACAGATTCGTCTGTTCTGCAATATCACTGATCATTTCAATAATCGTCACAATCTCATCTGAACGACGTGCCAACGATTTGATTAGGCCCTGCGTTGACTGGAACGACTCATTAACATGTACGATTCCGTTTGATACCAGTTCGACATGCCCTTCACCCTCTCTGCTCAGGTCTTTCACCGTGCTAGCCATCATGCGCACTTCATCTGCACTTTGTGCCACTTTCACCACACTACTACTAAGCCCCACCATTGAATCAACCACACCGGTCACACTTCTGTTTTGTACATCCGATGACGCCATTAACTCAGCTGAAGCCGAGGCAATTTGAGCGACCTCTTCAAAGAACATTTCGGTATTTTGATTAACCCGCGCGAGGATATCGCCAAAGCCATCCAGCAAATGATTAATAGCGCCTGCTACTTTCACAAGCGCCTGTTGCTGAACACCTTCCACACGCTGACTGAGATCTTGTGATGTTGTCACTAGATCGACAGCCTGACCAAGCTCGTCAAGTGATGCCCAGACCTGTTTTGCCATCACCATCGGCCATCACAATGATCACTCCCGCTACGGCGGCCGCAGCCATAAGCACCTGCACATCGGGATAATAAAAAGCCACCGCCACGACAGCGATTAATGCCACCACACAAAAAAGGCCCAACGAAACTATTCGCGAATAAATACCCATCAAACACACCCTCGGGTTATAGATAGACTGTTTTTATTTAACGTCCATTGTTCATAATCCAGGGCACATAATAATATCTATGCGCGCGTAAGTTGCTTATCGGCTACACTTTATGATTATTTAGGAAAATCAAAGCTGAAATTGGTACCGGAGATGAAAAAATATCCTACTATGACAATAGGAAAAAGGTAGGCGATGGCAATCACCATCGCGACAAGCCTCATAAAAAATACAATAAAATCCAGGCTAATAAAGAAGCATTCTCAGTAACAGCTTATTCCGCATCATAACCGAGATTGGGTGCCAGCCAGTACTCTGCATCCTGCATCGACATCCCTTTGCGCACTGCATACTCCTCGACCTGTTCACGATTGATTTTGCCGACGCCAAAATAGATCGCATCGGGATGTCCGTAGTAGATGCCGCTCACAGCCGCCGTCGGGACCATCGCCTTTGATTCTGTTAACCAGATACCGGTGCTCTCTTTAACTTGCATCAGATCCCAAATGAGATCTTTTTCGGTGTGATCAGGGCAGGCCGGGTAACCCGCCGCCGGACGTATCCCTTTGTATTCTTCTTTGATCAACTGATTGCTATCGAGTGATTCATCACAGGCATAACCCCAAAACTCTTTACGCACACGCAGATGCATCAGTTCAGCAAAGGCCTCTGCCAGACGATCTGCCAGCGCCTTTAACATGATCGAACTGTAGTCGTCGTGACTCTTTTCATATTCGGCAATACGCTCGTCGATGCCAACCCCGGTGGTCACCGCAAAGTTACCGATATAATCTTTCACACCACTCTCTTTTGGCGCGACAAAATCAGTCAGGCAGCGATTCGGTTTTCCATCTGCCTTTTGCTGCTGCTGACGCAGATTGTGGAATGTGGTTAACACTTCACTGCGCGACTCATCGCTATAGATCTCGATATCATCTTCAATGCTGCTAGCAGGATAGAGTCCGATCACCGCTTTCGCCTGCAACCATTTTTCATCGATGATTTTTTGCAACATCGCCTGTGCATCGGCATAGAGTTTTTTCGCCTCTTCACCTTTATCCGCATCATCAAAGATCTTTGGGTAGCTACCTTTTAACTCCCACGAATGGAAGAACGGTGTCCAGTCAATATATTCCACCAACTCCTGCAGTGGATAATCATCAAAGACCTTTGTGCCAGTAAATGTTGGCGTTGTTGGTTGATAGTTTTCCCAGTCGATCTTCGTCTTGTTAGCGCGCGCTTGTGCAAGCGTCAACCATTTAGCATCCGACTGACGCGCTGCATGACGTTGGCGCACCACTTCATATTCCGACTTAAGATCATCGACAAACTTCGTGCGCAGTTCATCAGAGATCAAGCTCTGCGCCACACCCACAGCACGCGAGGCATCCTTCACCCACACAACAGGATGATCATAGTGAGGATCGATCTTCACTGCGGTATGCGCCTTCGACGTCGTTGCGCCACCCAGCATGACTGGAATATTCATATCAAGGCGTTTCATCTCTTTTGCGATATGAGTCATCTCTTCCAGTGAAGGGGTAATCAAACCCGATAGACCAATCACATCAACATTATGCTTTTTCGCCGCTTCAAGGATGGTCGCCGTCGGCACCATGACACCAATGTCGATCACCTCAAAGTTATTACACTGCAACACTACACCAACGATGTTTTTGCCGATGTCATGCACATCGCCCTTCACCGTGGCCATCAGGATCTTACCGTTACTCTGCGATGCACCTTCTGCCTTGGCCGCTTCAATAAACGGGATCAGATGCGCAACTGCTTTCTTCATTACGCGTGCAGACTTAACTACCTGCGGCAGAAACATCTTGCCTGCACCAAACAGATCGCCCACCACATTCATGCCGTCCATCAACGGCCCTTCGATCACCTGGATCGGACGATCAAATGTCAGGCGTGCCTCTTCGGTATCTTCAATCACAAAGCTGTCGACACCTTTAACCAGCGCATGTTCAAGCCGTTTGCCAACCGGCCAGCTGCGCCACGCCTCATCTTCTTTCTTTTCGACCTTGCCATCACCACGATAGTTATCAGCAATCTCTAACAGACGATCTGTACTATCCTCTCGACGGTTCAACACCACATCTTCGACACGTTCACGTAGCGCTTCCGGCAGGTCATCATAGACCGCTAACTGTGCGGCATTAACGATCCCCATATCCATTCCCGCCTTAAAGCAGTGATAGAGGAAGACCGAATGGATCGCTTCGCGCACCGGGTTATTACCACGGAATGAAAACGAGACATTGGAGACACCACCACTTACCATCGCATGCGGCAGGTTCTGTTTGATCCAGCGCGTCGCCTCGATAAAATCAACTGCGTAGTTGTTGTGCTCTTCGATGCCGGTCGCGACCGCGAAGATATTGGGATCAAAAATGATATCTTCCGCTGGAAAGCCAACTTCATTGACCAGCACGTCGTAAGAATTTTTACAGATCTCGATTTTACGTTCAAAGGTATCGGCCTGCCCTTTTTCATCGAACGCCATCACAACGGCCGCTGCACCGTAGCGCTTAATCAGCTCCGCATGATGGATAAACTGCGCCTTACCCTCTTTTAATGAGATCGAGTTCACGATGCCCTTACCCTGAATACACTTCAATCCTTCCTCAATGATTTCCCATTTTGAGGAGTCGACCATCACCGGCACCTTAGAGATATCCGGTTCAGAAGCGACCAGGTTCAGGTAATGCACCATCGCCTCTTTGCCATCGAGCATCGCCTCATCCATGTTGATGTCGATAATCTGTGCGCCGTTTTCGACCTGCTCACGGCAGACATCGAGCGCTTCGTCGAACTGGTCTTCAAGGATCAGGCGTTTGAACTTGGCAGAACCGGTTACGTTGGCACGTTCACCGACATTGGCAAACAACGACTCGGCCGCGATGTTAAACGGTTCCAGTCCCGACAGACGACATTCGACTGGGATTGTCGGCAGCTTGCGCGAGGCAACACCTTTAACTGTCTCAGCAATCGCGGCAATGAAATCGGGTGACGTGCCACAGCAGCCACCAATGATATTTAGAAAGCCACTCTCGGCCCATTCCTTGATAAAGCCGGCCATGTTGTCTGGCGTATCGTCATAGCCACTCTCTGCCAATGGGTTTGGCAGACCGGCATTGGGATGTGCACTGACGTAACAGTTGGCCACGCGCGACAGCTCTTCGACATACTGGCGCAGCTCTTCGGCGCCCAGCGCGCAGTTCAGCCCAATCGAGATCGGTTTGGCGTGTGCCAGTGAGTTATAAAAGGCCTCGGTCACCTGCCCGGAAAGGGTTCGACCGGAGGCATCGGTAATCGTACCGGAGATCATGATTGGCAACTCGCGGCCAACCTCATCGAACACCTGCTGTACCGCAAAGATCGCCGCCTTGGCGTTCAGCGTATCGAAAATGGTCTCGATCAGAATCGTATCCGAACCCCCTTCAATCAGACCATGTGTTGCCTCGCTATAGGCAACTACCAGCTCGTCAAAGGTGACATTACGTGCCGCAGGATCATTGACATCGGGCGAGATCGAACAGGTACGGTTGGTCGGGCCAAGTACCCCAGCGACAAAACGTGGTTTGTCGGCAGTCGCCACCGCATCGCACGCCTGCCGCGCAAGTCGCGCACCAGCGACATTCATCTCATAGGCGAGCGACTCCATGTTGTAGTCAGCCATCGAGATCGTGGTCGCGCCAAAGGTGTTGGTCTCGATGATATCGGCACCGGCATTCAGGTATTCGGTATGGATACCACGGATGATCTCGGGCTGGGTCAGCACCAAAAGATCATTATTTCCCTTTAAATCGGAGGGATAGTCAGCGAAGCGTTCGCCGCGATAATCTGCCTCTTCAAGTTTGTGGCGCTGAATCATTGTGCCCATTGCACCATCAAGAATCAGGATGCGTTCGTTAAGAAGCTGTCGGAGTCTATCCATTTTGTATGACCTGCTGTATTGGCGCGGAACCTACTCTATATATATGCCGCAAAATCGAGGCGTGCAGTCTAGCATGCTTAAATTGGATTGTAGATAAAATCAGCTCTTAACTCGCTGTTCCATAAGCTCATTACCAAGAAAACATTGCACACTCTAAAATTTTATAGAACAATGGCAATCATCATTTGACTGATCGATAAAACGTGAGCCAACCAGCATTTAGGCTTCAGGATAATTCTATCTAACTGTATTATAAATAAAAACAATAAATATTAGTCTATTCACTATTATTAGATTGAATCCTAAATAACTAAATCGCCAGATTTTTAAGGAGATAACAGATGGCCGCGACACCCAGAATCCCCCTACGCGAACGAAAATACGCCCGCACCAAGCTGGCACTGGTTAATGCCGCCATTCAACGCCTTGAAGCGACGCCGATGGAAGCGATCACCGTCAACTCCCTTTGTGATGACATCGAAATCTCAGAGGCGACCTTCTTTAACTACTTCGCTAAAAAAGGCGACCTGCTCGATTACTACGTGCAGTTGTGGACGCTGGAGATTACCTGGAAAATCCGCCACAGTGGTCAGACCGGCACCGCCGCCATCGATGCGCTGTTCGCCACCGCTGCTCAACAATTCCAGCAGCACCCGGGATTGATGGGAGAGGTGTTGGCGCGCCTCGCTCACCTACGCGAAAAACCAGTGCTGCAAACCATTGGTCGCGCCGAACGCCACCGTGCATTTGAAAAGATTATCAACGATGAAAACGCCTGCGAGATTGAAGCGCTGGAAGTCCGCGGCCTCGATGCTGTACTGGCACCCGCCCTGCAACAGGCGATCAACAATGACGAGCTACCCGGCAACACCCACGTGCCGACA
>Ga0316207_10002844_pt1 | contig 17012 bp, 15 predicted proteins | sample 6weekpyrite_MG_FD_204943 | JGI IMG/M metagenome (GOLD analysis project Ga0316207, IMG submission 204943) | Microbial mat bacterial communities from mineral coupon in-situ incubated in ocean water Damariscotta River, Maine, United States -... | ecosystem: Environmental > Aquatic > Marine >...
CATAAAATGGGCGGCACATGCGTAAACAATGGTTGTGTTCCCAAAAAAATCATGTGGTATGCCGCCAATCTTGCACATGCCGTTGATGATGCAAATGATTTTGGCATCCCCACAAAACGCGATAAGACCGACTGGTCAAAACTGGTTTCGGCACGTGAAACTTATATAAAAAATATTAACCAATACTGGAATGGTTATGTAAAAGATTCGGGTATTGAATATATACAAGGTTACGCGCGTTTTGCGGGTAATAAAAAAATTGAAGCCAATGGTGAAACCTATCAAGCCGGGCATATTGTTATAGCCACTGGCGGCAAGCCCATTATTCCACCTGTACCCGGTGCTGAACTAGGCATTACATCCGATGGATTTTTTCAGTTAACTGAACAACCTAAACGTGTTGCCGTCATTGGCGGTGGATATATTGGTGTAGAACTCAGTGGTGTATTACGTGCACTGGGTTCAGACGTTTCAATCATTGCACGCGAAGAGCGTGTTATGGAACGTTTTGATCCCATGATGAGTGATATCTTAACAAAAGAGATGCAGCAACAAGGTATTCGTGTTCATACTAACTTTCAGGTGAATGCGCTTTCAAAAAGTGCTGAAGGAATTGTAATAACAGATGGTAACGATCAAACTCTGGCTGGTTATGACACTGTCATCTGGGCAGTCGGCCGGGCGCCGAATACCCGTTACCTTAATCTTGATGCAGCCAAAATTAATGTCGAAGCTAATGGCATTATCCCGGTTGATGAATATGAGAACACCAATATTAAAGGAGTTTATGCTATTGGTGATATCACCGGTAAAATGGCCTTAACACCTGTTGCGATTACAGCCGGTCGAAAACTTGCAGAACGTTTATTCAATAATAAACCAACAAGTAAAATGGATTATGAAAATATTCCCAGTGTCGTATTTTCTCATCCGCCGATTGCATCTATCGGGATGACTGAAGCCCAGGCGCATGAAAATTATGCTGGCCAGGTGACTGTATATAAGAGTGATTTCACCCCCATGCGACATGCCCTGTCAAAACACGGGATGACAACAGCGATGAAACTGATCTGTGCAGGCAGTGATGAAAAAGTCGTGGGTATTCACATGATTGGAGATAATGTTGATGAAATGTTACAGGGTTTTGCGGTTGCCGTAAAAATGGGGGCCACTAAAGCAGACTTCGACAACACCGTCGCCATTCACCCAGCTAGTGCTGAAGAGCTGGTAACCATGAAGGTGCCTGATATTACTCATGAGTCCCACCATAATATCGATAATGGTCTTGAGTTTCAGGAAGCGGTTTAATTAAAAGGGGGAGAAAATCCCCCTTTTTTAATAAAACCGCCATTAATTCTCTACTTAACAAACCCCCTGCTTGTAAAGTAGCCCATAAACAAATATAATTGAGAATCATTCTCAGTTACAGATAATAGAATAAATAAACACTTTGCTGGTTATTCGATAACCCTAACGTTTATAATAATGCTCGAAATCATTTATTTTTTAATCTAATAAAATGACTAAAAACCAAGATTATCAGCTCAACATAAACTATTTTTGAAATTAATATTTCTATGGAACAATTAACAAGTTCTTTTCCAGAACATTCATCCCGCACACGTGAACTCATCTATGAATTGATCGAAAATCAACGCTATGGTGTTGAATATCAACCCATGATTTGTGCACGCAGTGGTGACATCGTTGCATACGAAGCATTGGCCAGATTTCATACTCATGATAATCAGATTATACCGCCTGTGGTTGTATTTGATGTGCTACACCATGATCTGCCACAACTGCGTAAGGTTGAATATGATCTTAAAAAACTTCAAATAGAATATGCGCCTGAAGATTATGAATTATTTATCAATGTTGATCCTCATGCCATTGAACAAGCAATTGATTTACATGATACGCCTTTAATTCACCTGCTACTTGAACACTCTAAACTTGTTGTTGAATTAATTGAAAACAGTGACATTCATGATGCCAGAGCAGCGCTAACGCTGCATAATGTATTAAAAGCAAAAGGTATAGAAACCGCATTAGATGATATTGGTGCTGATCATGCCTTACTGTCTCTGGAGATACTCTCGTTAGTAAATTATTTAAAGTTCGATTTTAGCTGGATAAACAAGTTAAAAAAACATCGCTATGCTTTCTTATTTCGTTCCATGCTGGAGTTTGCACGTCAAAGTGACAAACCATCTGTCTTAGAAGGCATTGAGAATGAAGAGATGCTTAACACCGCAAAAGACTATGGGCTTGACCGTATTCAAGGCTTTCATTATCGAAAGTTATTTCATTCGTTTAAACCTTAAAGATAACAAAAGTGTTACCCCGCATTAACACCTTTAAATATTAATCATAATTTTATCGTTACCATAATGATTAAAATTTCTCCTGCAAATATTTCTGAGCTTAAAAACATTAATGAAATTATAGAAGCCACAATATTGAACTGGAATTTACCTGAACGTGTAATACGTTTATCACTCCCCAGTTATCGTTATAACGAAGTGGATTTACAGTATTATGAAATAGTCGTAGCAAAACAGGAAAAACAGATTGTCGCTGTCGCCAGTTGGCAACAAGCCGATGCAAAAGATACCCCTGAGAAAAAAACAGGCTTATTATTACATGGACTCTATGTTCAAGCAGAAAAACAAAATCAGGGCATCGGCAAAACACTATTAGACCTTGCGGAAAAAACAGCTCACGCTAAAAGTTTGTCCGGTTTACTGGTAAAAGCACAAAAAGATTCAGTTAACTTTTTCATCAAAGCCGGTATGCATGAAATGCAGGTTAGTGATCCTGATAAAGATTATGCCAACCGCCTATGGAAAGATATTAAATGAATGACGGCTTTCGCCATTAATTAGCTGTAGTAGCTCATATCTAATCTTACACATTTGGATATGAGTTTATACCGGATCATACAATTTGTTGGATATACCAGGTTTAAAGTAAAGCAGCCATTAAAATCATTTAACCTAATAGGCAGCAACCGGCCATTAGCAGACATTCCGGAAACACGTTTCTTTGTACAAGTGCATACTAAAAATATTTACCAAAATCCGGGCTATCAACTGCATACTCAGGGTAACGTTCAAGATCACCATGAAATAGGTAATATTCATAAGATTTATTTAATTTTTGCATATCCATATTTTCATGCCCTAATTCCGCCATTGCCTTTTGTAAAATCTGATTAGATTTTTCATCTGATATTTCAACATCTTCACCATATTCAATGTCGACAAATTCGTAAAAAGACTCGGCTAATGACGCAAAATGTGCGACTACTTTTTCTTCATAATACTCTTTTGCTATTTCGCTATCACTCAGGTTATCCAGTCGGTTCATTTCTTCTAATTCTTTTCTATCTCTATAAACGTGATCAACAAATGCATTAACGTTTTCGTAGTTTAATATTTCTTCGAATGATTCTGTGCTCGAATCAAAATAAATAACTTCTGAATTATCGACAGTTAAATCAATCATTAGCCAGTCATCACCACCACTGACAATACCAAAATAATTCCCCTTTGCTTTTAGTGCTTCATTATTTCTAAGTCTTTGATTAAAGTCGATAAGCTGTTCTTTATCACGGTAAAGGATAGGGCCGTGTTCTTCATCAAAATCATCCGGGCAATTCAGAACTGCCTCAATATATGACTCTGGAAGTTTTATATTAAAATGAGTTTCTAAATCGGAGATATCTTTTTTATTCACAGCCATTTTTCTATATTCGCCAGGATAAATTAATATTTACAAAGAAAAAGTCAGACTGATATTAATTTTTCTTACTTCGAATAACATAATCATCGGGAAACTCCTTGATAAAATCTAACAACTGATAATATTCCTTTGGCATATCTATGTCATCAATAAAATCGCGTAACTGCTTTTCAACTTCTGTATCATTGTGACGCAAAGGTTCTTTCTTTTTGCTTCGATATCCATGTAAGTTACCGATATACTTTCTTAACATTTGCTGTCGGGCTACCGCAGACTTAAGTATTTCTGGTGTGCCATCCGAACGGAGTGCACTATTCGCACTTGCTTTAAGCATTTTAGCGTTGATAATTTTTTTACCAAAGTATATTGGATCAATATCTTTGATATAGTGAACAAAAGGTAACGCAACCGGAAGATGGAAATAATAGGTGAAATCGTCTTCATCACCAAATAAATACCGACATATATCTGTAAAAATACTATCACCGTAACGCCACAGTTTTACCTCAACTTTGGGTTGCCATTCATCTACACCTAGCTTGTATGGAAATGTGACAATACCATCATCATTTGGTAAAAATAGTTTTAGCATGTACTCATAGATTTCTTTTGTTGAATCTTCAAAACCACGTGAATACACTGCAAAAAAATGTTCTAAAAAGTCTCTATCACGTACGTCTACTCTATGCCCCCAATAAGAGAGCTTCTTTTCAGATAGCCAATAAGAATAATCCTGAAAAAACTGGAGATAGTCATCAATATCCATGATCGGACATGCTTGTATTATATTATAGAAACTCAGCTTATCTTGTTTTTCAAGCGTTGTTGGTTCTGACATTAATGGTGCTAAATCCCCTTCGATAAACCATGTTTTATATCCCTCAATAGCTTCTTTATCTTCTTCACCATCAATCCAGAATGAATCCTCCCACGCTTCTTTCCAACGAGCTTCACGTTGTTCTTTCCAGGCTTTATCTTGTGGTATTTTTACTTTCATAATCTATTTTTTGGTGATTATAATTTTTATTAAGATTGATTTAACGTCTGCTTAGGGTCGCAAGCTGACCTTCGCTTTAGTTTAACCGTTTTTATTAATCTGATGTCGGCTATCGGCCAGTAGCGGTCGCTCGATGATTACTGAAAATAGGTATTCATAATTCTGAAAGCAGACATTCAACGATTAGCATAAGGAGAAACTAAAAACGTGCGGAGCACGGCTTTTAGTTGTCCAAATGAGTGAGAGCGAATGATCTTGATGCACTTGTTATGCGTCATTAATAAATTGCCTTTAATTCAAGATGTTTATTGATTTTTTTGCTATTCATCAAATACTTCACACAGTTCGATCAGTGAGCGAGCACAATCGATAAACTCGTCATATGTTGTGGATGATTTTAATAACGATAATATCTCATTTTCATCATCATCTTCCTCCTGACTCCCTAGCATTAAATCTGTTAATTCATATGCGCCATCATGAAGTAATATAAGTGTACCCAATAATTTTTCTTTAGAAATACGTTCAATTTCATTGTGGTAGTAGCTACAAAGATATCCATTTAACGGTTGTTCAGTTATCGTTGTTTCTTCTTGCTCTAATATTTCACTAAATATTTGTGCATTTTCTTCATGTATTTCTTGCCCAGAATGATGTTTCTCTTCCAGCTTTAATAAACAAGTACTGATTAAACTAAAAGTTTTGAGATAATCTTTAATTGACGCCTGTTGCTTATCTAAAATCTCGCGGCATATACTATGTAACTCCGCTAATTGTTGGTCAGATAATTCTGGACCTATTTCTAAAACATCATCCTCGTCGGTTTCATTATCATCTTCATCACTTTCTAGCTCTTTCAGAAAAGTTAAATATTCTTCTGACTCCTCACCACTATTTTCATCTAATAATTTTTGGTGCCATTCTTCATATGTATCATCTGTAATTATATTCCATTTGCTTTTATCAATATCATAATCTTCTACATAGTCTTCATCATTCAGAAAACCTTCTTTAATTTTGTTTGGTATTCCACTATGCCACCAACGATACACCGTCCCTAGTAGATAATCATCCTCACCTTCAAATGGTTCATCATCCCAACGAAGAACTTGACCATTTTCATATTTAAACCAATATTCCCATGGATCATCATCTCCACAACCCCATGACTGAGCATGTATGTCAGGACACAAGTTATAAATAAAATGCATTAAATCATTTTGCATTTCATCACCGCCAGATCCTCCAACCCAATGGGAAACACTATAACCAGAGTCCTCCCAGATATTTTCTGAACCAAAATCATCAAAATAAACTTCAATGATATGATCATAGAAATCAGCGGCTAATGTCGCACCATTCTTTGCATTAATTAATGCAGCATTACTAATTATTTTTTCTCTAACAATATTAGGTTCTCTTTTCTTACCTGCATTTAAATCTGCAAAGGTAAATATTTCAACTAAAAGTTTGTGTGTTTCGCCATCAGGATGTTTGAAATAAAAATTCGAATGTAGTTCTGCCATAACAATTCCTTATTTAATACGCATAACGTTTTTAATAACTGGCGAACCAAAGTGTTGTGAGGTGCGAACGATACTTTGGCTTATCCATGTTAATTTATTTGTTATATTATTTTTGTGCCTCATTGATTTTTTCAAGAATTTGGATGCCACCTCTAATCTCGACAGTCATCTTTTTTTCTGAAAGCTTAATAACATTAATATCAACAACATATGGATGAGTGCCATATATAATTTCATTGTTTTTAATTACAAAAGATTCAGGTTTCCCTATTTTTTTACCACTCGATGTTACGAATAACATGTTGTTTTTAAATTCCCAAATGTCATCGCCAAGCCCTAAATCTTTAGTTTTTAAATTACCTGCCTGCACGACCAACCATTTTCCAGTGATTGCTTCTTCTGTTAGTATCGGCGATGCCTGTAAAGACGTACAGAAAATAACAATTATTAGTAAAAATAGACTTTTCATAAAATTATTTCTTGCAGATAATTTTGTCGCTATCATTCATATTTGTCATTATTAACTTATTTCCAATGTTGGAAATTATATTTCTTTTATATGGCATCTGTGTGTTTTTTTTCTTTCCACCTCTAGTGTTCTCCGTTGGAGTAAATGAAATAATTTTTCCATTTATAGAGTAGTTTCCTTTTTCAATGCCGATAATGTCGAAAAGTTCCATGTCTTTTTTATATTTATTGTTAGCACCGAATTCTAGTTTGTAGTCAATATCCATTGCCTTATGCAAACATTTGTATTTTCCACTTAGAGTATCTGCATTGGCATTATTAGCGATGATTGTAGTTGCAAGTACTAACCCATATTTTATTTTCTTTACGTTTATCATTATTATTCTCCATGTTTAGATTTATTAAATATAACAGATGTTAACGAGACCCGTGCCGGCCTCGTTAACATTATAAATTAATTCTAATATAGTTTTATAAAACAATTTCATACCAACAACTTACCGTAAAGGGGTCCCGTTATCAATAAAAGCAAATCGAGGCCTATGATTGCAGAATGCATGACGCTAACACTGTATTACCAATGTCTGCTTTTAGTCTTAAAAATAATTAATTAAGGAATGTTATGAGCGGCAGCAATGGGTCGACTGCCGACCTTTATATTAGTATAACTTAGTTATTAAGTAATTAACTGTCTTCACTCGGCCATTAGCGGTCACTCAACGTTTACATAAATATTCCATCTTTCATGTTGAGAAACTTGGCGTTTCTATTTCAATATTCGGGCTACTATTATCTTATATTTTTCAATTTCACAGAAAGTCACAGCTTCTAAAGTAAACCACCATTTTTTATCTGAGCAAGAATACTTTCATCTTTAATCTTTGAATCATTTGACAGCATGATAACTTTACTAATTATCTCGCTAGTTTTTGGCTCCTTATCTGCAAAAGGAAGATACAGGTCTTTGTTTACTTTAACTGCGTTATTAGGGACGATACATAGGTAATTACCAGGTACAATATGTATCACTCCACTCCCAAGATGGATTCTATAATTTGCAAGCTTCCCTTTTATATGTGCAAAGTGCTCTTCAATAGAAATATTTTTCAGACTAATGTTTTCAAGCAACATGGATATTAAATTTGCCCTAGTAATTAATGATTCCTTTGTCATTGGCATATCATCTTCATCTGCAAGTGCAACTGAAACAACTAAGTCGCAATCACGCATTATTTCCGAAAATATTACGGGCGGGACATCTATGAGTTTCATTCTTTCTCTTTTGTGAACAAAATAAATTTGATCAGTAGTGATTATCTCATTTTCAGATAAATAGTGTCCCGCATCTGGGAATTCGATTTCTGCTAATATTTTTTCATTAGGGAAATACTTATAAACCTCTGCGCTATCGCTAGATACCATTTGCCAATTTCTTGATTGGAATAAACGACTAGCCTTTGCGCCATCGACAACGTGGCCAGCAAATCTATTGGAAAATGTTTCTGTGTTCTCTTCTGCTGGTGTCAGTATGTAGAGTTCTCTGTGTGTTTGTTTGAACGGTTGGACAATATGGTTATTAATAATATAGCGTTGCCATAGTGATAAATTATCGTCATGAAATAAATCAAAGCTATGAGCAATAACGACTTCCTTATCTATTGGTATAGATCTATTATCTATGCCCTTTAATGAGAGGTTATCTGCTTGAAAGGTGCCGTAATGACCTTTACTATCTTTTAATATTAACTTGGAGAGTAAGTTAGATACGACAGGCAGTTTGACTAGTGTTTTTAAGTCGCTTAATGAAAGAGGTTCACGAGACACCATCATATTCTCTAGTGTTCTCTTAAAGCGTGTTGTTTGTGCTTTAAGTTGCTTCTTCCATTCCATTAGCTCTTTATAAGTATCAGTTTTACGAACCGCTGGCGGAACAGATTTAAGAAGTTTATCTTGCTTATAAATATTTATTGATGGTTCAGCGCCCCCCATTGATAATTCAATTTCCCATTGCTCTATGTTTTTGCGCCCTTTAGGTATGACTTCTGAAGATAACTGTGACTCCATTTTCCATTCAAAACGAATAGGATCATGAAAGCCTGCACTTTTACCTAAATTTGAGATACCTACTCTAGCGGCAGCCCTTGTATTGGCCTGCCGTTCAGCGCCGTATTTTTTCGCGTTTTTTTCAATCTCTCTAAATTCAAGGTAACGATCTAGTTGCTCTGTGTTGTTATCATTAATTGGTAATAAACCGTATGCTTTTATTGCAATTTGAGTATCTTTTTTTAGTGAAGAACGTATGTTTTTTTCATTCCAGCCTTTTATAGCCTCAAACAAATAGGTTGTTCTATCACAATCTATTTTAGCTTTTCGCATTTGTGATAAAAGTTTTTTTGCGATCTTTTCACCAGCCTCATCAATAAGCACTTCAACTTCTTGTTTATCAATAACGCCGTGCTGTTCATTCTCGCTATTATAAAAGTCACCGTGTTTTTCTGCAGTGCGCTTAATATAATCAAGTAAAGGTTTGGCTGCTTCCCATTCCATTGCTTCAATGACATATTTTTGAACTTTATCGCAGATAGGCAAAATCAAAAGCAAACTTGCTGCTTTATATTTTTTTAGCGCTTCAATGAAGCCAACTTCTGATTCATTAGGTGACAAGCCTGTGCTTTTAGCCATCATGGCGGCAATTGATTTTATTTGATTATCACTATAGTACAGGTTGTCTGAAAGACTTTTAATATCGTATTTTTCTATGTAATCAAGAGCTCTTAATACCCATTTTCCACCAAAAGTTGATGCCCTATCAATAGAGTCGTATATATTGCCATATTTTTCGTGGTCAAATTCTTCTGTTATTTCCCAAATAAGCCTGTCTTTAAAATCGATTTGTTTTTGATCGAATTCAGTGATAACTTCTGATCCATCTTCGTGGTCTTCTTCATAGCCAATCGTGTCAGCATGGATCATATTAGGATAAATTGCGGCTATATTTTTATAGGCATCATATGAGAAATTATTAAGATTTTCTAACGATTGTAAAAGTTCTGGAACAGCATAATCTAATCCGCTTGCTTGACACGAATTGATCTCATAGACATCGTCATTTTTTGATAAATCCTCGCACCAATCGCCATTTAATATATGGTTAATGTAGTCGAGTGCACCATCCTGCTCATACATTTTTGCAATAAGTTCGGCGCAGGCATATGGTAAAGGCTCGAAATACAACGCATCAAGTGAGCTGTACTCTCGATATGACATCCCCCTTTCGCCTTTTTTTAAAAAATCATGTGCAATATATTTTATTCGATCAGCCGCACATGTGACTGCATACGTGGAAGGGTTTCTAATAATCCATTGATGTGCGACTACAGCAAATATTAGATAGACGTAAGTATCAGCAACTCCATTACACATTGCGTTCTTAATGCTTAAATTCGTTTGCGTGGGATTAAAGTAAAAGTCAGGAATCGTTTTTGCGATAAAATCAGCATCAAAACTTTTTTCAATTTCAGATATTAATTCATCAATTTTATCTTGGTGTTTTAATGTTTGTACGCCGCTTGAGTAGTCGCTTTCAGAAATATAAAACGCCTGTTTTGAGTCGATTAATTCTTGTAAGTCAAAGACATCCACTGTCTTTGTAATAATAAAATCTCCAAATTTCTTAATGCGTTCTTTTTGTTCACTTTCAAGATTGTTCATGTTAGCCGCCAATGAGAGGTGTTAATCGTATAAATATAATCTTAGATTTAGGGGTAAGAGAAATGGTTTGTTCCAGGTCTTCCATTGTTTCTCCATCAATTAACAACTTATAAATATTTCCGTCAAAACAATTTATAGCACGCTGATATTCCCTATCAATATTGATAATTAGTGCTGGTTTTAATTTTTTTTGGCTTGGCACTTGTATTGCGCCTTCTTCGGATTTTTTTTTGATTTCGTTATCAGATAAATATTGCCTATTAAACATTTGTTGAACAGTTTCCGATTGTTTCTCTTTCTTAAGATGTTGCTCAATCTGTTTTTTGACCGTTCTGTAAATTAGATCTTTAACAGAAATTAGTTCTGAGGCCAAGCTGAGTTCTACAGGTGAAAAAGTTTCTGAATCACCCGCCCTATCTCCAATAATTACACTTTCTATTGCAATATTTATCATGACAAATATCCTTTATAATTGTTGATGTATGACAATACTATACAGCAGGATGAAAATATAAATAATAATTGAAATATTTTAATCATCGCCATTATTCCTTCATCTATGTTTGAATGCCGCATTGGGGCGTTAACTGACCTATTTATTAAATCCACCATAAATCTCTTTATTAATTCAGCTTACGGCCATTAGCAGTCTTTCTGTAATACCTTAGATAGTCAAAGATTCAAGCCAGTTGATAATTGATTTTACTTCCCTTTGAATCAACCGCGTATCCTGATGAATATAAGCCATGGTACTAACACCTTGGGTCCACACCATTAGGTGCATAGTTAATTCAGAGGCATTCTTACGACAACCCATTGTTTGAAATTGTTTTTTTATCCATTGTTCAAAAACCTCAAACTGCTTTTTTGTTACACTCTGTAATTCCTGTTGTGCCTTACCTAACTCCGAGTTGAGTGTACCCATAGGGCAACCATATTGAATCACTTCATTTTTAACATTGGAAACAATTTGAGCGTAGCGTTGCAAGCGTTCAAGTGGGCTTGTATATTGTTCATCCCAATTTTTTAACATTTGTAGCATTTCATTAACACGATGCTGAATTACTGCTATCAAAACCTCATTCTTTGTTTTGAAGTGATAATTTATATTACCTCGTGGTATTTTCGAGACCTTCGCAATATCACTGAAAGAAGTTAGGTTGTACCCCTTCTGGTAAAATAATTTATCAGCAGCTTTTACTATTTGCAATCTAACTTGTTCTGTTTGTTCTCGTATGTTCATATCATTTTAAGATACCTACCTTTTGTTGATTACACAATCGGTCGAGACATGCTCATTGCTGTTTTTTGTATATTTTCCATTTCTCGTATTTGATTACTTACCGCATCATGCCAATCTTGTTTAGGATAATATCCAATCATTTTAGTTGCTCGACTGTTATCTGCCGCAACTTCTTCCAAAAGGTGAACAATACTTCGTGTAATCAGTGGCTCCCATGGCACAAACGGGTTCAACTTTTCCATTAGCCAAGCAAAACGGTATGCAATAAAAAACGGTACGCCAAAGTGTGGTTTTGGATAGCAAAAATCATGATGTATGAATTCAATCACTTCTCTTACACTTGGAATTTCTTTACCAACAATATTAAATGACTGGTAGCCATTCAGAACTTCTGTCGTGGCAGCGCATTTCATTGCCTCACCTATATCGCTCCCATCAATAATAGGTAAACTAGTTTTACCTCCTGCAACCCAAGGCACTAAATGAGTTTTTAAGCGCGGTAACAATATAGGTATCACTCCAAGACCATAGTGTTCACCAGCAAAAATGCCAAAACGCATATTGATCATAGAGGTAACACTGTTCGCTTTGTCACGCATATTGTTTTCTATATTTATAACATTATATAAATGCGGCCAGAAGTCTCGTGGAATACCTTCACTCATAGGATCAGATGATTTAGCGGGTGAAGCTGCAGAGGTTGTACTCACATTAATAAATCGAGATATCCCTTTTTTAAGTACTTTGTCAATCAGCTTAATGGTCGGTTGATAATATAGCTCATTGGATTGCTTCTTATGAGCCCACAATGATGTCCATGCCATTGCATGAATGACTATATCAACATTTTCAAGCATATCATCTAGGTAACCCTCATCGCGAAGGTCGCCTTCACGTATCTCACCTTTAAAGCTTGGAATCAATTTTGACTTATCACGACAAGCCGCAATCAATTTTATGCCTTCAACATCCATTAATCGCTTTAATGTGTGTGTGCCTACAAAGCCATTCGCACCTGTAATTAGTATTGTCTTCATATAATAACCTTGATTTGTAAGATGGTCGTCTGATATAGTATTTCAGACGATCATCTTAATTACAAGAGATTATTTATGAATAATAGATATGAATACCCTTTTAAGTCGAATTATTTAACTATTAACAATATAAAGATTCATTATATTGATGAAGGTGAGGGGCCCGTCATCTGGATGATGCATGGCATGCCTATGTGGAGTTATGTTTATAGAAAATTAATCCCACCATTAGTCGATGCAGGTTTCCGTTGTATTGTTCCAGATCTAATGGGTTTCGGTTTATCGGAAAAACCTAAGAATGAAAAGGTGCATACATTAAAAACTCATGTAGCAATGATGACCGAACTTATTAATAAGCTTGAGCTCAAGAATATTACTATTGTAGGCCAGGACTGGGGTGGCCCCATAAGTTTACGCTATGCAATTGAGAATAAATCAAACATAGCAGGAATAATTCTCCTGAATACATTTATTGAACGCTTCCCCAGTAATAAGAAAGAACGAAATCAGCACAATATTATTACTGGGCCTTTACCAAAAATTTATGAGATTCTTTTTAAAAATGGAAAGTTCTCAACCTATCTGGTAACTAAATTGGATATTTTCAGAAAATTTGTCTGGTTAAAGTGGAAAACGGGTAATCCATCAAAAGCCTTGGGTGCCGGGTTTCGAAGACCAGTTGATCCGAGAGTAATGGAAAATTACTTCAAGCCCCATAACGAGCCTGAAACTCGATATGGCATTGCAGCATTTGCAAAACTTATCCCTAACCACAAAGAACATCCAAACGCCAATTACATTGCTCAAATAAAAAAAGAGCTTAAACAATGGAATTTACCTAGCCTTGTTATTTTTCCTGATGGTGATATGGCCTGGAAACCTGAAGAAGGAAAAAAAATTGCTAATGTTTTATCTGACAGTGACTTTCATCTCATAAATAATACCGGTCATTATATTCAGGAAGATGCTGGTGCTGAAGTTGCTCAGCTCATCATTCTCTTTATGAAATCAAAAGTCATATAGCTAAAAACAATGTAATTTATTCAGTTAATAGAAACGTTCTGAAATTTAGATCGTAACTTTGTAGGGCTGTTTCTTGTTAGTAGCCCTACAATCTAGCCTATTTTATAACTATCCGCTTTGGGTCGACTACCGACCTTTATTTTTGTATAACTCAGTTATTAACTCATTAACTGTCTTCACTCGGCCGATACTGTTGAAAAACTCGAAATTTTTATAACGTCAAATTTCAAATTACTTTGTATTTTTTTAAAATGAGATTCAAATGTCCGGCATAAGATAATGAGAGGATCTCAGACAAGCTATCAAGTATTTTATATGTCCTCCCATATATAATTGAAAAAAACTCGTTAAATATGCTAAAAAAAATTATTTCAGAGATAAAAATAGTTTTTCAACAGTATCGGCCATTAGCTGTCACTCGAAAAATTCTTAATTATATTATTAGACATAATTATTTTTTTGTTATTACAAGATACTCTGCAATAGTTTTTAATTGCCTCTCATTTAAAGCATTATTTGCAATTAGTTGTTTTTCTTTTTTAGCTTCCCAAATTATTTTATAGGCTTTTGTAATACCTATTTTAGTAGCTTTAATATCTTTTTTTCCAGCTGGTGATTTAGCAAAAGCAAGAATTGCCTCCATATCCTCATTATTAACATGCTTCGCGTATTCGTAGGCTATAATTTTAAGCTGATGCATTTGTTTAGTTATACCGCAGCTTTCTTTAACATAATTATTATACTGAGATTCAAGCTTTTTAATTAAACTATCAAAATTTTGTTTATCGATAATTAATGAGCCAGGCTTTAAATTTTTTTCTTTTTCAAGTAGCGAAATGGAACGAGATATAATTTTTTTGTTGTCTGGTGCCATATCCTTTGATTGTGAAATACAATCAAAATAAGTATCTTTAATTAGCTCTTCATATCCTACAATCTTGAGATATTCAATAACTTTTGACAGATGGGGAGGCTCTGTTGAGAAAGCCATAGATGGTATGAGTGATATAATTGCGATGAATAATTGTATTTTATTAAACTTCATGATTTATATTCCAGCCAAGTTAAGTACCAAAAAATTATAAAACTAATCAATGCAATTAATTTTGCCGGTGGAAAAATACTAATCGCTGCAGAGCTTAAAATGCATACTAAACCAGCCCCATTTTTTATATTTTTTTGCATCAATATACAATGTCCGCTTTGGGTCCAGACTGTGTGAAAACTCATTATAAGGTATAATAAACCTTTCTTCTGGGGGATCATCAACATGGTTGGATTCATAGAAGGCGAAGTCCGAACACAAGCAACACTCTTTCCCGAACGACTCGATGATTATATTGGCGAAGATAATCCTATCCGAGTGATTGATATCTTTATTGATAATCTTAATCTCACTAAACTTGGTTTTAAAACAGTCCCTGCTGATACAGGTCGACCAGCCTATCATCCAAGTACTTTGCTTAAACTTTATGTTTATGGCTATCTTAATCGCATACAATCATCTCGCCGCTTAGAACGTGAAGCGGGACGTAATGTTGAGCTGATGTGGTTAGTCGCGAGATTAGCCCCTGACTTCAAAACTATCGCAGACTTCCGTAAAAATAACACAAAATCGATTCGCTTAGTTTGCCGTGAGTTTGTACAAGTGTGTCGCAAACTTGATTTATTTACGGATGCTTTTGTTGCTATTGATGGGAGTAAATTTAAAGCCGTTAATAATAGAGACAAAAATTATACTCAAGCCAAGTTAAAACGTCGATTGGATGATATTGATAAAAACATCAATCGTTACTTAGAACAAATTGCAAGTGCGGACCGACAAGATGACTTAACCAATAAAGATAAAACAAACCGTCTTGAGAATAAAATCAAACAACTTAAAAAAGAAATTAAACACCTTAACGAAATAGAAACACAATTACTGGCAACACCAGACAAACAAATATCATTCACCGACCCTGATGCGCGTTCCATGATTACACGAGGCACAGGTATTGTAGGCTATAACGTCCAAACGACGGTCGATGTTAAACATCATCTTATCGTGGCTCATGAAGTGACTAACGTAGGGCATGATCGTGGACAATTAAACAACATGGCCACGCAAGCTAAAGAAGCGATGGTAACCGATGAACTCACGATTGTTGCCGACCGCGGTTACTATAATGGTGAAGAAATTAAAGCCTGTGAAGATGCGGGATACAAAACCTATCTTCCCAAATGCCAAACATCCGGCAACCAGGCAAAAGGACTTTTCGGTAAACGTGACTTTACTTACCAACTCAACGTAGATGAATACGTCTGTCCCGCAGGTGAACACCTGATTTATCGTTTTAGCGCAAAAGAAAAAGGCAAAACAATACGCCGTTACTGGTCATCGGCCTGTGTCAATTGTGCAACGAAACCCAAATGTACAAAAGGAAAGTATCGTCGCGTAAGTCGCTGGGAACATGAAGCGGTACTCGATAAAGTAAATACACGAATTGAACAACAACCCGAGCGCATGAAGGCGAGGCGAGAAACCGTTGAACATCCTTATGGAACAATTAAACATTGGATGGGTTACACGCATTTTCAAATGAGAACTTTAGACCGTGTCAGTGCAGAAATGAGCCTGCATGTCCTTGCTTATAATTTAAAACGCATGATGAACATCATGGGTATCGGAGCATTAATTGAAGCCATGCAGGCATAACGCCTGTATGGCAGTTTTAAATAAGATATCTCAAACGTATGACGCGCTGATGTGCCAAATAATTTTATAAAAGTAATATTGCTGTATCAATGTTGAACAATAGAATTAAACGCGTTACAAATGCTCAAGTGTTATCTGATGTGAAATACTCATGATTAGATAAAGTATTTTGAGTTTTCACACAGTCTGGGTCGTCAGCTGACCTTTTAAAAAAAATCTCGTATGTCTGCTTTTGGTTGATTTAAGAGCTTATCACCCGTCAGATGATATCGAAACTCTTTTTAAAGCTGCAAGATGAAGTCTGAGCTACTACAAATTAGCATAGCATGGTTATGCTAGAGATGTATTTCATCCATATCGTCAAGCCTGCCAGCCTTATCATCTACTCTCCCGCAGATTTCTATCTTTCCAATATCGTGCTCCATAATAAATTTAAATCGTTTTGCATAACCATCAAGTCGTAGCCTGGCTTTATCCACAATATCGATACCTTGTTTTAGTGGGACTTGAAAGTGGTGCCTTACTCTTGATACGGGCAGACATTGACTTCAATTCGCATTCT
>Ga0316207_10002845_pt1 | contig 17012 bp, 15 predicted proteins | sample 6weekpyrite_MG_FD_204943 | JGI IMG/M metagenome (GOLD analysis project Ga0316207, IMG submission 204943) | Microbial mat bacterial communities from mineral coupon in-situ incubated in ocean water Damariscotta River, Maine, United States -... | ecosystem: Environmental > Aquatic > Marine >...
TTCATGGCAGCCATATGGTCGTGATCAATAACATTGACGTTACCAGTGGTGGTAACGAAGATATCACCTAACTTGCAGGCATCATCCATATTCACAACACGGTAGCCTTCCATCGCGGCCTGTAATGCACAAATAGGATCGATTTCAGTGACCCATGTTGTTGCACCCATACCTCTGAATGCCTGCGCACAACCTTTGCCGACATCACCATAGCCCAGTACAACGCAGATTTTACCGGCAACCATGACATCGGTGGCACGTTTAATGCCGTCAATTAGCGATTCGCGACAGCCATACAGATTGTCGAATTTACTCTTGGTAACGGAGTCATTAACGTTCATCGCTGGGAACATCAGTTCACCACTTTCCATCATCTGATAGAGGCGATGCACGCCAGTAGTGGTTTCTTCAGTAACACCTTTTACACTTTCAACCATGCCAGACCATTTGCTGGCATCTTCAGTACGACGCAGTACATCAAGAATGGCTGCCCACTCTTCATTATCATCTGCTTTGGTGTCAGGAATCGTGCCTGATTTTTCAAATTCAGCACCCTTATGAACCAGTAGTGTGGCATCACCGCCATCGTCGAGGATCATGTTTGGCTTCTGCCCATCAGGCCAGGTCATCATCTGTTCGGTACACCACCAGTATTCTTCAATGGTTTCACCTTTCCAGGCGAAGACCGGAATACCCTGATCGGCAATGGCTGCCGCGGCATGATCCTGTGTTGAGAAAATATTACATGAGCACCAGCGAACATCAGCACCGAGCGCAATCAGCGTTTCAATCAGTACAGCAGTCTGGATGGTCATGTGCAGGCTGCCAGAAATACGTGCGCCTTCGAGTGGCTTTTTGCCTTTGTATTCTTCGCGAATCGCCATCAGTCCCGGCATTTCCACTTCGGCAATGCGGATCTCTTTATGTCCCCATTCTGCGAGAGACATATCGGCAACTTTATAATCAGAAAATACTGAACCAGAGACAGCATTCATCGTCATTCTCCTTATCATCTAAGTTGAATGAGCGCCGTTTATCCAGTATAGGGATCTGCCTGTTCCCAAGCCTGACTTCATAATTTGTATTTTAAATCAATACGTTAATATGGAGCTGCAGCGCCCCTCGGGGCAGACAGTATGCGTATTTTAGTTGAATGTAAAATTAACGCAAATCGATTGGGTACAGGCTTACTATAAGCCAGCACCACTACGTAGCGCTTCTGCCTTGTCAGTACGTTCCCACGGCAGATCAACGTCATTACGTCCGAAATGTCCGTAGGCAGCGGAAGGTTTGTAGATAGGTTGCAGCAGTTCAAGCATGCTTACAATGCCACGTGGGCGCAGGTCAAAATGTTCATTGACCAGTTCAATAATGCGTTCATCTGAAATTCGGCCAGTACCAAATGTTTCAACACGCACTGAGGTTGGCTGCGCAACACCAATAGCGTACGACACCTGCAGCTCACAGCGTTCGGCAATACCGGCAGCGACAATATTCTTGGCAACATAGCGCATGGCATAGGCGGCCGAGCGGTCTACCTTACTAGGGTCTTTGCCAGAAAATGCGCCGCCACCATGTCTTGCCATACCACCATAGGTATCGACAATAATTTTACGACCAGTCAGCCCGCAGTCACCAACTGGACCACCTATTACAAAGCGTCCGGTAGGGTTGATATGGAAAATTGTGTCAGGAGTAATCCACTCTGTTGGTAGCACAGGTTTGATGATTTCATCCATGACTGCATCTTTCAGATCTTTATGGGCAATCTCTTCGGTATGCTGGGTAGATAATACAACGGCATCGATGGCAACCGGTTTGTCATTTTCATAGCGGAATGTGACCTGGCTCTTTGCATCAGGACGCAACCAGGGCAGTGTGCCATTTTTACGGACTTCTGCCTGACGACGTACCAGATTATGCGCATAGGTAATTGGTGCGGGCATTAGCACATCGGTTTCATTTGATGCGTAGCCAAACATCATGCCCTGATCACCAGCGCCCTGTTCATGGTCATTGCTTTCATCAACGCCCATGGCAATATCAACGGACTGTTTATCGATGCTTGTCATGACAGCACAGGATTCCCAGTCAAAGCCCATTTCCGAACTGTTGTAACCAATATCCTTGATGGTTGCCCTTACGATGTCTGGCATATCGACCCAGGCATTCGTGGTAATTTCACCTGCAATCATGACCATACCAGTTGTAACGAGTGTTTCGCAGGCAACGCGTGAGGCACTGTCCTCTGTTAACAGGGCATCGAGAATAGCGTCCGAAATCTGATCGGCGACCTTGTCAGGATGGCCTTCAGATACCGATTCAGAAGTAAAAAGTTGGTGTGCTGACATGCGGGTCTCTCTCGTTTTATTTATAGGGTATGCAAATGAAGTCGAACATTCTAACGTGGGCGGAGTTGAAATAACAACACCAAAGCCGACCGATAGTCGGCATTTATAGCGTTATAAGATAGAGATATTTTAGAAGCGGCTAATAGCCCCAGACGCCTTCTAGCAGACCGGCATAGTCCTTGTAGGTTTTATTCGAAGTAGACTGAAAAGAAGGGAAATTAATATCCTCTAGCATTTTGCGTCCAGTATCGTTTTTGCTGGCATCAATAAGTGCTTTACGAATTTTGCTCTGTATATCTTTGGGTACGCGTGGTGAGGCTGACAAAGCAATATGAGGAACCTGTTCCGTTGTCATCACAGGTATCAGGTCAGGATATTGCCCCAGCAGTGGAGTAGGGACAATAGCGCCAATGGCCTTGCCCTGCAGAACTTTTTCGATTGAGTCACGTGTATTGTTGACCTCAATGATGATGGGTTGGCGAATTGGATTCGGAAAGATTTCCTCAAGTCGTACAGCACCAAGGCTGGGCGAACCAATCGTCGCGACGGGCTTGCCAATGAGTTCTTTTGGTTCAAGGATATCGGCGTCTGGGGAGGCAACTAGCGTATAGCTGACCACATCTGGAATCTTTGCAAGTACATTATATTTCATACGTTGGGCGCGATAATCGGTAAAGTGTGCGGCATCAACAATAAGATCAAACTCGTTATTTTTCTTCATAGTTTCCCAGTAGGCGAGGAAATTAACAGAGGTGACGAGTTTAATGGTGTGGCCTGTCGCATTGCTTAGATATTGCGCCAGGGGCGTAAAGGCGACACGGGTTTCATCGGGTGGCAGAATTGGCTGTATAACCAGTTTGTACTCATCGGCACGCGCAACACCTGCCGCCAGTGTGCTAAATACTAGTAAGCTGACTACCAATGTATTGATTTTTATAATTATATTTCTTTTGATGACTGTAGCAGTATGGTTCATGTTACCCCTCTGTAACGAGTTTGCCTTGTTATGGAAGATGGTCAAACCTCTAAAAAGTTTAGTATCCGATACGTAAGATTGCCAAACATTACAGTAAATAGTGTAGGAAATCCCTGAAAAAAATCACGTTTATTAACCAGATAATTGATAACCGTACTGATCGGCAATATTCTTTATTAAAAACAATAAGTTATACTTTATATGTAGGGCTTGAATAAGAAAGCAGTGATTCGTGAGCGCGTACTTTACATATATAAAGCGTGAAACTGAGCTTCTATTGACCCGCAGATAAGAAAATTTCGGCGTATAAATACACTAAATAACAGTATTTTATATGAATATAGTTATTTACTGTCCTTTCGTCGTGGTTCACCTATTGCCCCGCAACCCCTAATTAGGTGAGAATAGGCACCCGTTTGCCAGAGCTTGGGTTGGCATCCATAAACACCAAGAATGATTTGGTGGCGATGACCGCCTGAAGTACCCAGAAGTTGATACACAGATTGCCTGTTATAAAGCACAGGTGAAGGGACATATTCACTTAATCTGAACAATAGACTGTCAGAGTGTGAAGCAGAAACATGACGAAAGAACAGAATAAACGAATACAGAACAGTTATAACAACAACTTTTAAGCACAGAATTAATTACTTTATTTTAGAGAGGACTGAACTATGTCAGCGAATCCACAGGACACCGCGCCAAGCCGTCGTACACTAGCAAATGCTGTTCGTGCCTTGAGTATGGATGCAGTACAGAAGGCCAACTCCGGTCACCCAGGGGCCCCAATGGGCATGGCAGATATTGCCGAAGTACTCTGGAATGATTATATGCAGCACAACCCAACCAATCCGGACTGGGCTGATCGTGATCGCTTCGTCTTATCAAACGGCCACGGCTCGATGCTGATATATTCATTGTTGCATCTTGCAGGTTATGAGCTTCCTCTGGATGAACTGAAGCAGTTCCGTCAGTTACATTCGAAGACACCAGGCCATCCTGAATATGGTTATGCGCCAGGCGTAGAAACAACAACGGGTCCACTGGGTCAGGGTATTACTAATGCAGTCGGTATGGCGATCGCTGAGAAGTCACTGGCTGCGGAATTCAACCGCGGTAACCACAATATCGTAAATCATAGAACCTTCGTCTTCATGGGTGATGGTTGTTTGATGGAAGGTATTTCTCATGAAGCCTGCTCACTCGCCGGTACACTCGGCCTGGGTAACCTGGTTGCATTCTGGGATGACAACGGTATTTCTATTGATGGTCACGTTGAAGGCTGGTTTGCTGATGATACGCCTAAGCGTTTTGAAGCTTATGGCTGGCACGTGATTCCTGCTGTTGATGGACACGACCCTGATGCGATCAACAAAGCAATCGAAATGGCGACTGCGATGACAGACAAGCCTACGCTTATCTGCTGCAAGACAACCATTGGTTTTGGTTCACCTAACAAAGCGGGCTCACATGCCTGTCACGGTGCTCCATTAGGTGATGAAGAAATCAATCTGACTAAAGCAGCGCTTGGCTGGGATCACGGTCCTTTTGAAGTACCTGCTGAAGTGTATGCAGGCTGGGATGCCAAGGCCAAAGGCCAGGCAGCAGAAGATGCATGGAATGAAAAATTTGCTGCATACAAAGCAGAGCATCCAGAATTGGCGGCAGAGTTTGAACGCCGTATGTCAGGTGATTTACCAGCTGACTGGGCTGATAAGGCCGATGCGTTTGTTAAATCTGTTGATGATGCTGCAGCGACTATCGCTTCACGTAATGCATCATTAAATTCTATTGAAGGTTACGCAGCGCTGTTACCTGAAATCTTTGGTGGTTCAGCTGACCTGGGTTGTTCAAACCTGACTGAATGGTCTGGATACAAACCAATGCGTGCAGACAAGCCAGATAGTAACTACATCAACTATGGCGTCCGTGAATTTGGTATGTCTGCCATGATGAATGGTGTTGCACTCCATGGTGGTCTTATTCCATTTGGCGCGACCTTCCTGATGTTCTCAGAATACGCACGTAACGCATTGCGTATGGCTGCACTGATGAAAATTCGTAGTATTTTCGTATTCACACATGACTCTATTGGTCTGGGTGAAGACGGTCCTACCCATCAGGCTGTAGAGCAAACACCAACACTTCGTATGATTCCTAACATGAACGTATGGCGTCCATGTGATGCAGTTGAAAGTGCCATTTGCTGGAAAGAAGCGATTGAACGCCAGGATGGTCCTTCGACATTGATCTTTACTCGTCAGCCTTTAACGCATCAACCACGTACTGCTGAGCAGTTAGCTGATGTTTCAAAAGGTGGTTACATCATTAAAGACTGTGATGGCACACCTGATGCGATCATTATCGCAACAGGTTCAGAAGTCGGTATTGCTGTCGAAGCTGCTGATGCGATGAGTGGCAAGAATGTTCGTGTTGTTTCAATGCCATGTACCAACATCTTCGATAAGCAAGATGATGCGTACAAAGAAGCTGTTCTGCCAGCTGCAGTGACTGCTCGTGTCGCAGTAGAAGCGGCCATCACTGATGGCTGGTACAAGTATGTCGGCCTGAACGGTAAGGTTGTCGGCATGAACACCTTTGGTGAATCAGCACCTGCGGGTGAATTATTCAAACTGTTTGGCTTTACAACTGAAAATGTTGTTGCTGCAGTTGAGTCAGTTCTTTAATTTTTTAGCTAATTAGTATTTTTTGTATTTGAGGAGAGTAGTTCCATGACTATTAAAGTCGGTATTAACGGTTTCGGCCGCATTGGTCGTATGGTATTTCGTGCGGTAGCGAATGAGTTTGACGATATTGAAATCGTTGGTATTAATGATTTGCTGGATGCTGATTACCTGGCATACATGCTGAAATATGATTCAGTACACGGTCGTTTCAATGGTACGGTTGAAGCCGGTGACGGTTGCATGATCGTTAATGGCAAGAGCATTCGACTGACAGCTGAACGTGATCCATCTGATCTGAAATGGGGTGATGTAAATGCCGATATCGTTATCGATTGCACAGGCTTCTTCCTGACTGAAGAAAGCTGCCAGAAGCACATCGATGCGGGTGCAGGTAAAGTTGTTCAATCAGCACCTTCTAAAGATGGCACGCCAATGTTCGTATACGGTGTTAACCATGAAACATATGCTGGTCAGAAGATTGTTTCAGCCGCATCATGTACCACTAACTGTCTTGCACCAATGGCTAAAGTCATTAATGACAAGTGGGGCATCAAACGTGGTCTGATGACAACTGTTCACGCAGCAACAGCAACACAGAAAACTGTTGACGGTCCTTCTCAGAAAGACTGGCGCGGTGGTCGTGGTATCCTGGAAAACATCATTCCATCATCAACCGGTGCAGCCAAAGCAGTAGGTGTTGTATTGCCAGAACTGAATGGCAAACTGACAGGTATGGCTTTCCGTATTCCAGCATCTGACGTATCAGTCGTTGACCTGACAGTAGAGCTTGATAAAGAAGCTTCATACGAAGACATCTGTGCAGCAATGAAAGAAGCGTCAGAGAATGGCGATATTTCTAAGACACTGGGTTACACAGATGAAAAGGTTGTTTCAACTGACTTCCGTGGCGTTGGCTACTCTTCAATTTTTGATTCAGAAGCTGGTATTGCACTCGACGGCACGTTCGTGAAGCTGGTTAGCTGGTATGACAATGAGTATGGTTATACTTGTAACATGATGCGTTTCGTCCAGCACGTAGCAGCGAACTAAGAGGCACTTTTGCCCGCTGGCGGTGTTGCGCTACAAGATTCAGTCGCTCATGTACTCTTTATGTACACTCGCTCAGAATCTTAAAGCGCGCCTACCCAGCGAACAAAATTGCTCTCTTACTTCAATACAGCAATTTTGTTAATTAGAACGTAGTTTTGGATTAAAGCCCGGCCTGATAACAGGCTGGGCTTTAGACCAACAAAGGTTAGTAAAAAGTTGTTTGTTAAATACCTGTCTATTTACCAAACAATTTTTAATTTTTAGTTTTAGGAGTTTTACATGTCTTTTATTAAGCTGACTGATCTGGATCTGGCCGGCAAGCGTGTTCTTATTCGCGCTGATCTGAACGTACCTGTTAAAGATGGCAAAGTGACGTCGGATGCGCGTATTAGTGCATCGATGCCTACGGTTGAGCACTGCATGAAGGCAGGCGCTTCGGTCATGGTGATGTCGCATCGTGGTCGCCCTGAAGAAGGTAAGGCTGACGAAGAAAATTCAATGCAACCAATTGCTGAAGATATGTCTGCCAAGCTGGGCAAAGATGTTCGCCTGATTAAAGATTACCTCAATGGTGGTTTTGATGTCGCAGAAGGTGAATGTGTCCTGCTAGAAAACGTTCGCTTCAATGCGGGTGAAAAGAAAGACAACGAAGAGCTCGCCAAGAAATATGCGGCACTCTGTGATGTGTTCGTTATGGATGCCTTTGGCACTGCTCACCGTGCACAAGCTTCTACGCATGGTGCTGGTAAGTTTGCTCCAACTGCCTGTGCAGGTCTGTTACTTGCTGATGAGCTCGATAATCTGGCCAAGGCACTGGCAAATCCAGCCCGTCCAATGGTTGCTATCGTTGGTGGTTCTAAAGTTTCTACCAAACTGACTGTGCTTGAAGCTCTGTCTGAAAAGGTTGATCAGCTAGTCGTGGGTGGTGGTATTGCCAACACCTTCCTTAAGGCGATGGGTAACAATGTTGGTAAATCACTATGCGAATCTGACCTGTTAGATACGGCCAAAGCACTGGTTGAAAAGATGAAAGAACGTGGTGCCAATATTCCTATCGCGACTGACGTGGTTTGCGGTAAAGAATTTTCTGAAACTGCTGAAGCCACATTAAAAGCAGCGGGCGATGTCGACGACGACGATATGATTTTCGATATCGGTCCTGATTCAGCACAAGAACTGGCGGATATTATTTCCAAGGCTGGTACTATTGTCTGGAATGGCCCTGTTGGTGTTTTCGAATTCGACCAGTTCGGTGAAGGTACTAAGACAGTCTCAATGGCTATTGCGAATGCCGATGGTTTTAGTCTTGCGGGCGGTGGTGATACGATTGCAGCTATTCAGAAGTACGATATTTATGACAAGGTGTCGTATATCTCAACAGCTGGTGGTGCGTTCCTCGAATACCTCGAAGGCAAAACATTACCTGCTGTTGCCATGCTAGAAGAGCGAGCTAAATAACTTTTATGATGCGAAGAACCAAAATTGTCGCAACGCTAGGGCCGCGTTCAGACGACCCCAAGGTGCTGGACAAAATGCTAGAGGCCGGCATGGATGTCGTGCGAGTGAATTTCTCGCATGGTACTCATGAAGAACATAAACAGCGCGCCAGTCATGTTAGAAACCGTGCGCGTGCACATGGTCGACAGGTAGGTGTGATCGCCGACCTGCAGGGCCCTAAAATTCGAATCTCTTCATTTGTCGACGGTTCTGTAGAGCTTTTTGATGGCGATCCATTTGTTCTCGATACCGAGATGGATGGCGATGCGGGAACACGAGAACGTGTCGGCATTACCTACAAAGAATTACCCAATGATGTAAACCGAGGCGATACGCTATTACTCGATGATGGGCGGATTGTGCTGTGGGTTGATCAGGTCACTTCAACTGAGGTGCAGTGCCGTGTTGTTGTGGGTGGTGAGCTATCAAACAAGAAGGGCATTAATAAGCAGGGTGGTGGTTTATCTGCGCCGGCTCTGACCTCAAAAGATCGTGAAGACATTAAGGCAGCAGCGGAACTTGGAGCTGATTATGTTGCGGTGTCTTTTGTGCGTACAGCGGATGATGTACATGAAGCACGTAAATTACTGCGCGCCGCTGGTGGTCATGGTGGCATTGTTGCCAAGATCGAACGCGCTGAATGCCTGGATGTGATAGAAGAAATTATTGAAGCCTGCGATGTCATTATGGTTGCGCGTGGCGATCTCGGTGTTGAGATTGGCGATGAAGCGCTGCCACCTGTACAGAAGCACCTTATCTCGCTATCACGTACCATGAACCGTGTAGTGATTACCGCGACACAGATGATGGAATCGATGATTGAAAGTCCGATTCCAACGCGCGCCGAAGTATTCGATGTTGCGAATGCGGTTCTTGATGGCACCGATGCAGTGATGCTGTCTGCTGAGACAGCGATTGGTAAATATCCTGAAAAAGCGATTGAGGCAATGGATCGTGTTTGCCGTGGTGCTGAAAAACAGCAGGCGATCAAGACATCGACACATCGTATCAATACAAAGTTTGAACATATAGATGAAGCGATAGCAATGGCGGCTATGTATACCGCTAACCATCTGGGAGTGCGTGCGATTGCGGCATTAACAGAAAGTGGTTCAACACCACTGTGGATGTCTCGTATTAGTTCAGGTATTCCGATTTATGCACTCACCAGCCATGTGGAAACACGTCGCAAGGTAACGCTTTATCGAGGTGTGTACCCAGTGAGCTTTGAGCTCGCTTCACACAATCATTTTGAAGTGAATAAGGATGCCGTCGATGAGCTGGTGCGCCGCGGTGCGATACGTGACGGAGATTTATTGATTATTACCAAGGGCGACCTGATGGGCGAACATGGTGGTACAAATGCAATGAAGATTGTCAGAGCAGGTGATCTGGTAGTACCTACTGATAGCTAGTAGGTAGAATAACTGCTTTGAATTATTTTTTTGGTTAAACGAAAACAACAGAAAGTGTAGGAGGTCAAAATGGCCCTGATTTCAATGCGTCAACTGCTGGACTATGCAGCCGAAAATGATTTTGGTATGCCAGCATTCAATGTAAACAATATGGAACAAGTGCATGCCATCATGCAGGCAGCTGATGAAACAGACAGCCCTGTTATTATGCAAGGTTCTGCGGGTGCACGTTCTTATGCAGGCGAACCATTCCTGCGTCACCTGATTATTGCTGCGATTGAGCAGTATCCTCATATTCCAATCGTCATGCATCAGGATCATGGTTCTGAACCAGCCGTATGTCTGCGTTCAATCCAGTCTGGTTTTAGCTCGGTCATGATGGACGGCTCTTTAATGGCCGACATGAAGACGCCTGCTAGTTTCGAATACAATGTCGAAGTCACCAAGACAGTCGTTGATATTGCTCATGCGGGTGGTGTTTCAGTAGAAGGCGAGCTGGGTTGCCTGGGTTCACTGGAAACCGGTGAAATGGGCGAAGAAGACGGTCATGGTGCTGAAGGTAAGCTCGACATGGACATGCTGTTGACAGGTGTTGAAGAAGCGGCTGACTTTGTTAAGGCAACTGGTGTTGATGCACTGGCAATTGCTATTGGTACTTCACACGGTGCGTACAAGTTCACCAAGAAACCTACTGGTGACATTCTGCGTATTGACCGCATCAAGGAAATTCACGAACGTCTGCCTAACACTCACCTTGTTATGCATGGTTCTTCATCAGTTCCTCAGGACTGGCTGGAAGTTATCAACACTCACGGTGGTGCGATGGGTGAAACTTACGGTGTACCTGTTGAAGAAATTCTGGAAGGTATCAAGAACGGTGTACGTAAAGTTAACATCGATACTGACCTGCGTATGGCATCAACAGGTGCGATTCGTAAACATCTGCAGGAAAATCCAAAGAACTTTGACCCACGCAAGTTCCTCAAGGCTTCAACAGCAGGCATGAAGGAAATCTGTAAGGCACGTTACGAAGCCTTTGGTTGTGCCGGTCATGCTTCAAAGATCAAGCCTATGAGTCTTGAAGTTATGTTCGAACGCTACGCAAGTGGTGAGCTGGATCAGAAAGTTAACTAAGTTAACTTTCTAGCGCAAAACAAAAAAGGGTGCCATCGGCACCCTTTTTTTTATTTCAGCCCTCTAAAAGGGGTCAGTACCCTTTTTTAAATATGTAGTTAGGTAATAAAAAAGGGTGCTGACCCCTTTTAGGACCCCAACACATGTATCAGCGCCGCTGTTCCGCCCAGGTGCCTGTCTGGCCATTAAAGCTGACGAGTCGTTTGTTGGTTACTAGAAATGCCGAGAAGTCAGCTGCCTCAACACTAATAAACTTCTCACTGGCACGACGTTTCAGTGTGTGCCAGCTTGTCGTCAGGGCAGAGTAGGCAACATAACGTTGGTTGGTGACAAGCACTACCACCTGATTGGCAACGGCCTTTTCGAGTAGCTGCTCCTGAGCCTTGCGGCGCAATTCGACGAACTGGTTATTGCGGATATCGGAGACAATATACTTGTCATCTTCCTCAAAGAAATACACCAACTTGACGGTGCCATCGGGAATGACGAGTGGGTTATTCGCCTGTAACGAGGCACTGGTTAACAGTAGTGCTAGCAGTATTGGTGTTGCGATGTGTTTCAGTAAGCCGTGCATACCAACATACTACGGGAAACCGCGCTACTTCAGCAAGCGATCGGCCGCTTCACGGTATTTTTCGGCTGTCTTTGCGACTACCTCAGCAGGCAATTCTGGTCCTGGTGCGGTCTTGTCCCAGTCGAGCGACTCAAGATAATCACGTACATACTGCTTATCAAAGCTTTCGGGGCTACTACCCGGCTGATAGCTGTCGACCGGCCAGAAGCGTGAGGAGTCTGGGGTTAGTACCTCATCAATCAGTACCAGGCTGCCATCCTTATCAAGGCCAAATTCGAACTTTGTATCAGCAATGATGATACCGCGCTCGGCAGCATACTCACGTGCTTCGCTATACAGGCGTAGACTGGTGTCGCGTACCTGTGTGGCCATGTCCTCGCCGAGTAAGTTTACCGTGGCCGCAAAATCAATGTTTTCATCATGAGCGCCTACGGCGGCCTTGGTCGAGGGTGTAAACAGCGGCGTCTCTAGCTTGTCGGCCATTTGTAGACCTTCAGGCAGGCGGATGCCGCAGACAGAACCGGTATTCTGATAGTCCTTCCACCCCGAGCCGATGATATAACCACGTACAATGGCTTCTATCGGTAGCGCCTTGAGTTTCCTGACAATAATGGCCTGTTTTTCGATACGAGCACGCTCAGTAGCATCTGTTACCACTTCTTCAAGAGGCATACTCGATAGCTGATTCGGAATGATGTCCTGGGTACGCTGAAACCAGAAATTCGAGACCCGGGTGAGTACCTCGCCTTTTCCGGGTATCGGCGTTGGTAGTATGACGTCAAATGCTGACAGGCGGTCAGTGGTGACAATGAGCATATGCTCATCATCGATATCATAGATATCGCGTACCTTGCCACGATGTAGCATTTTTAGATGACTCAGGCTGGATTCAAATAATGGTTGTGCCATAGTGGTGCTCATGTTCGAATTAAATAGCTGTCTGTGCAGCCCGCAAGCCGCCCATTGTGCCGTGACTTTGGCAGTGAGGCAACGTTAACACATGGAAAAATCACCCCTACAGATTGCCATCTTTGGAATGCCGGGTAGTGTCTTCACTGAACGTGCTATGCGTGCACTGCTCGAAGGGATATCAGCGAGCCAGTCAGAGGTACAGCTTCGCTACCTGGTGCTGCCACATCGGCCAAGGCCGGCACAAACCTTTCCTGTTCCGGTTGAAGTGCACGAGCCTCTGATCGAGCTCGCGAATACCCATGGTGTCGCTTGCCTGGCGTATCATCATGAGAATTCAGCGGCACTGTTATCCAGCTGGCAGAGCGCACCTCCAGATCTGGTGATCGTGGCATGTTTCCCCTACAGACTGTCAGAGACGTTACTGGAGTCCATCAAGTACGGCGGCTGGAACATACACCCTTCACTATTACCTGCTTATCGTGGCCCCGATCCCCTGTTCTGGCAGTTGCGAGATGGCGCTAGCCGCTACGGTATCAGCTTGCATCAGATGACTGATACCCTGGATCAGGGGCTGGTATATTGTCAGCGGGAGATTGAATTATCAGTTGAACAATTTCGGCGTATCGATGCCCGCCTGGCGGAACTATCTGGCGAATGCCTGACGGAATGTCTGCTGCGCTTGCTGGATAATTCACTGCAGACAATACCAACTCCGGAAGAAAGGCAAATGAGTTATCAAAGTTTCCCGAAGGGATCTGACTGCAGCTGTGCCGATACGTTGCCAGCATGGACAGCCTATGCATTTTTTAAGAGAGCCTTAATGTATTCCCCCCATGTCTCGTTGCAAACTCTGAATATGGAGATACGGTTCTCAGGGATTCATGATTTTCATATCGATCAATACCCAAAAGCAGTACAGCGCGAAAATAATTTTTTACATATTCGCATGCAGCAGGGTAGTCTTGTCATACGTATCTCCGATGTTATTAATCAGGATGAGTTAGGCATCATATGAGTATTCACAAAGTCTTACGCATGGGCGATACGCGACTATTGCGTGTCGCAGAACCGGTAACTGCATTCGATACACCTGAACTGCAACAGCTTATAGAGGATATGTTTGAAACCATGAAGGCCTATGATGGCGCGGGTCTTGCTGCACCACAGATCGGCATCAATCAGCGTATTCTGATATATGGGGTAGACAAAAACCCGCGTTACCCTGATGCCGAAACAGTGCCAATGACGGTACTGATAAATCCAGAAATCACCATTCTCAGTGAAGAGATGGACATGGACTGGGAAGGTTGTTTGAGTCTTCCTGGTATGCGCGGGATTGTCAGTCGCTACACACATATCCGCTATAGCGGTTATGATGAAAAAGGCAATGAGTTAGAGCGTGAGGCAAAAGGTTTTCATGCCCGTGTTGTACAACATGAAACGGACCATCTTGATGGCATCCTTTATCCGCAACGTATTACCGATATGCGTCAGTTTGGCTTCCTCGAGGAGCTAAATGGAAAACAAATCACGCAACGACAACCCTGTGATAACGTCTGAGTTATTTGTTGGCCACAAAAGAAATTTCAAAAGCATTCACAATAAATGAATACCGATCCAGACAAGCTGGTAAAAAAACACGAGGCGCTTACGCATTCTGATATGCGCGTGGTGACCTCACACGTGCAACGTGAAAAAGATGACTGGTTTCTGAATACCATCATGGTAGAAGACTGTGATGTGCCGTTTAAATATAAGCGCAAGAAATTATATAAAAATCTCAAGGGTCAGCGCGTTAACCTGACCTATTATCCCGATGTAGAGAACATCGCAGGCCTTGATTTTGACTATATGAAGGTTGTGCGCATACGTATCGCCTGATTTGGCTCGATAACTACCGTTGTCTCCGGTATGATGAGTAAAGACTAACAAGCAAGGAGCCAGCTGTGGATACTTCTACTTTCATCGTATTGGGTATTATCGCTGTGGTCGTGATTTACTTTGTCATGATCTACAACAACCTTGTCAGGTTGAAGCATAACGTCTCTCAGGCATGGGCGAATATTGATGTCATGCTAAAACAACGTCACGATGAATTACCCAAACTCGTCGAAGTCTGTAAGGAATACATGGGCTATGAAAAAACAGCACTTGAAGACATCATCAAGGCACGCTCTGCCGTAGCCTCTGCACAACAGTCGCAGAATATGGGCGCATTGGGTCAGGCAGAAACGCAGATGCGTCTGGGCCTGGGTAATCTGTTTGCACTCGCTGAGGAATACCCCGATCTGAAAGCCAACAATAGTTTCCAGCAATTACAGTCACGTATTAGTGGCCTTGAATCGGATATCGCCGATCGTCGCGAGCTGTATAATAGTAGTGTCAATCTGAACAATGTGCGCATTGAGCAGTTCCCGGATGTCATCATCGCGAAAAAATTTAATTTTGGCGCTTTTGATCTACTTGAGTTTGAAGAAGCTGAGCTCAAAGATGTAAATATTAAAAGTCTATTCAATAGCTAAACCTCATGCTGTCCATCAATATCCAGGGGCTTGAAACAGGCGACTTCTGGACCTGGTTTATCATTTTGACCGTTGCGTGTATTGCATCATTTGTTGCGACGTTTGTTTTCTTTCAGCGTGCGCGCATTATTGAAGACACGCCCACTTCACGTATTCGCTCAGCAGCACAAGGCTACGTTGAACTGGAAGGGATTGCCGATGACCTACCCAATAACAAGCTGATATCACCACTAACAAAAAATGCATGTGTCTGGTTTGAGTATGAGATCGAGCGTTATGTTGGTGGTAAGCACTCTCGTTGGGTAACAGAAGAAAAAGACGAGAGTGAACAGCATTTCATTTTAAAAGATGATACTGGTCAATGTCTGGTTAATCCCGTTGATGCAACGATTACGCCGGAGTGTTCGGTCGTCTGGTATGGCCATACACGACAACCCGACTTCAGTACTGCACCCCAGGGCTATCGTTCAGACTCAACCGTATTTAGTATTGGTATGGGGCGTTATCGTTATACTGAAAAACGCTTGCATGCCAGTGATCATATTTATGCGTTAGGAGATTTTAGAACCTACCAGTCTGCCCGACAGATTCCGAGCCTGAATGAAGCTATTAGTGATCGCCTGAAACGGCTCAAGAAAAACAAAGAATGGCTTTTGCGACATTATGACAAAGATGGCGACGGTAATATTGATATGGATGAATGGGAGCGTGCGCGCAAAGATGCAATACGTATGATTCAGGAAGAATATGCGGATAGTCCTGAGGCAGGTATTCATGTGCTCGACAAGTCATCTGAAAGACGGCTGCCGTTTCTACTATCCGCCTATCCTCAGGATGACCTGACATCCAAGTACAAGATGTATTCATGGGGCACGCTGGCCGCATTTTTTATTACTGGTGCTATTGCCACGTATATGCTGACTGCACGTTTAGCCTGAAGAAATCCACTTATTTTCATTGCCTTATAAAAAAAGTAGTATTTTATGGAATATTATTCACTAGCGAATCGTCATATCTATCTATAGTAGTACTATACTGTTTCTACTGGTTATTATTATAAATAAAATATGAGGTTGTCCATGAAAAAACTATTGAGTTTAGTACTTGCGTCGTTCATTGCAGTTACGATGTCATCCGCAATACATGCCGCAAGTCATGCTGGTGATGGGTTTGAGCCAAAACATAAAGTAGTCATTCAGGTCAGTACTAAAGATCCATTGACACAGAAAATTGCTGTCAACAATGCGGTAAATGTTCAGAAGCACTATGGTATTGATAATGTTGCGGTAGAAATTGTGGCTTACGGTCCAGGGTTGGGTCTGTTAACACCGAAAAGTAATCAGGCCAAGCGCGTTGCTAGCCTCGCCCAGCAGAATATTACCTTTAGCGCTTGCAATAACACGATGAAAAAAATCGAAAAGAAAAAAGGCAAAAAGCCCAAGTTAATTCAGGGTGTGCAGGTAGTACCCGCAGGTGTCGCACGTATTATGGATCTGCAGGAAAAAGGTTATAGCTACGTCCGCCCTTAATTATTGATATATAAGTGGTTTAAAAAGGCAGCTCAATTGAGCTGCCTTTTTTATTGCTAAAGCTTTACACTACACCCCAATAAAACTAAATATGACATGCTACTTATAGCGTGTAGAAAATAGTTAGATCTATGGAAAGATGTGGGGGGAATGTTTACTTTTGTGCATGGCTGAGTCTGTTCGGGCTTGGTAGTGTTGCGCATGCCGATGTGGTACTCGATGGCAGCACAGGCACAACGGGCGCTTTAACAGGCGCCAGCTTTCAGATAACCGAATCACTCGGTCAGCGAGCAGGCGCTAACCTGTTACACAGCTTTAGCCAGTTTTCCATCGATCAAAATGAAACGGCCGTATTCAGTGGCGAT
>Ga0316207_10002846_pt1 | contig 17011 bp, 12 predicted proteins | sample 6weekpyrite_MG_FD_204943 | JGI IMG/M metagenome (GOLD analysis project Ga0316207, IMG submission 204943) | Microbial mat bacterial communities from mineral coupon in-situ incubated in ocean water Damariscotta River, Maine, United States -... | ecosystem: Environmental > Aquatic > Marine >...
AGCCGCATGCCTTTACCCACCCGTCTGCCTCTGGCTATCCGTCATTCACTCCTGTTTAATCTGGGTAGCGTGATGGCTGCCATTACCCTGCTGGCCTTCGCCAGCATAACCGTCTCCCTGTTCATCGCAGATACCATGCAGGGCGAGGCAACCGCAATCAATGAGTCCGGCGCCCTGCGTATGCGCTCTTACCGGATTGCCAGCAGCATGGTTTACGATGCCGTTGATCTGGATGAACACTGGCGGAACACCTACGCCCTGATTGATGAATTCGAACAGCACCTGCATAGTCCGGGATTGACAGCCGTGTTGCCCGAAGACAGTCAACACCCCCTGCGCCAGGCCTATGAACGAATCAAATATCAGTGGCGCGAAGAAATCCGTCCTCTGTTTGATATCTACCTTGAGGGTATTCACGACTTCCAGCCGAAGACTGGCCAGGGACTGGATTTCTCCATCAGCAGGGACGCCGTAACCAATCTGCGCGCGCAGTATTTTTCCCGGGTCACCGGCTTCGTCAACAATATTGATTATCTTGTATCCCTGCTTGAGAACGACGCCGAAACCAATATCCGCCACCTGCGCATATACCAGTTTATCGCGCTGGTGCTAACCGTCCTGCTGGCGCTGACTGGCCTGTTCCTGGTGCATCGGCGCATCCGGCTGCCTTTACAGCAGTTGCTGATTGGCGCCGAACGCACCCGGCAACGCGACTTCTCATTTCGCACTCCGCACACCGGCAGGGACGAACTCGGGCAACTGGGCCTGGCCTTCAACAGTATGGCTGAAGATCTTTCTCTTGTTTATGATGAACTGGAAAAACGTGTACAACAGAAAACATTCGATCTCGAACGCAGCAATTGCTCACTCGAACTGCTCTACAGGACAGTCAGGCATCTGAACCTTGCCGCGTCTCCGCATGAAGCTTACCGCGAACTGTTGCAGGATATTGAGCAACTGGCGGATATGCATTGCGGCGCCATCTGCCTGAGCAATCAGGATAATGAAACCGCCGCCATTCTGGCAACAACTCTGGATAGAGAAATTTGTAAACAACAATTATGTGAAAACGGGGGATGCACTCAGTGTTTGCAAACTGATGAAACCCAATTTCTGAATTTTGACGGCGATCGAAAAATTATTGCAATTCCGATTCGGGATAAAAATCAGCAGTATGGCGTACTATTAATGGCGCCCCATTCTGGAAAAACGATTGAAACGTGGCAGAAACAGTTGCTGGAAACCATTGCCGGCCATATCGGCATCACCATTAACAGCTCACAGCAGGCCGCTGAAAACCGGCGTCTGGAACTGATGGAGGAACGCAGCGTCATCGCCCGCGAACTGCACGATTCACTCGCCCAGTCACTCACCTTCATGAAAATACAGGTCAGCCTGCTGCAGGCGGAACTGAAAAAACCGGAAAATGAATCCACCACAGAAAAGATTATAACTGAACTACGCCTGGGCCTGAGCAGCGCCTATCGTGAGCTGCGTGAACTGCTGACCACCTTCCGCCTTAAGATCGATGGCGAAACCTTCAATGAAGCCCTGGACAAAACCGTAGAGGAATTCAATCAGCGTAGCGACACACATATATACTGCGATAATCGCCTGCCCTATTTTGACCTGACGCCGAATGAAGAAATCCATGTCCTGCAGTTGATACGTGAAGCCCTGTCCAACGTCATTCATCACGCCAACGCACAAAACGCACAGGTGTTGTTAGAATACAATCCACAGGGTGATATCCAGATCCATATCGAAGATGACGGTATTGGTATTGATGAACCCCATTCGCAGTCACATCACTACGGTCTGGCGATTATGCGCGAACGCGCCCGGAGCATGCGTGGCCGGCTGACGATAAATAACAATTCCACAGGAGGAACACGGGTTGAGCTGGTATTCAGTCCGAGTAATCCCACCACCCCTATAAATCTTTATCATGAATGAACACGACATAAACTCCATTTTGATCATCGATGATCACCCACTGCTACGCCGTGGCATCAGCAACCTCGTTAGCATGGATCAATCCTTCCAGGTCGTCGCCGAAGCATCCAATGGCACCGAAGGGCTGGAGTTTGCCCTGTCACTGAAGCCGGACATTATCCTGCTTGATCTAAATATGGAAGTCATGGACGGTCTGCAAACACTGAAAGCGCTCAAGGCCACTGAGCTGGACAGCCGGATTGTTATTCTCACCGTATCGGATAATGAAAAAGATGTTGTCGCCACCCTGCGCGCCGGTGCTGACGGCTACCTGCTCAAGGACATGGAGCCTGAAGACATGCTGGCGAGACTGCATCAGGTCGTCAACGGACAGATTATACTCAGCGACAAGGTCTCCGAACTGGTTGTCCGCGGACTGCACCGGGAGTCGCGGGAAACAGTCAGCCTGACCGGACGAGAAAAAGAGATTCTTGAGCTGATAGCAAAAGGTCTGAGCAATAAATTGATTGCCCGCGAACTGGATATCGTCGAAAGCACGGTCAAGGTGCATGTCAAACACCTGCTGCGCAAACTCAAACTGCGCAACCGGCTTGAAGCCGCTATCTGGGTGATCGAGCAGCGCTCGCAATAAAATCTGATAAAGATGTGGGGCTATGAGTCCTGTTTTGCGGCGCTGTTGGGCTTCGCCCTTTATCATTCAGGGCTCAGCCCAACCTACGGTTTAATCAGGCAAATAGTTAACGCTTATCGGCGAGAACCCCAGATTTTCGCTACTGCCCGATCCGTGCCGATCAGTCCAACCAGCAAACTCATTAAACCGATGCCGCCAAAGATCAACACCGGTAACAAATAAACAGGATCTTCCCCTCGGGCAAAGAAAAATACCAGTGTTGCCAGGCCCGAAAACAGACAGCCCAGAATCACTAAAACCGTTCGATGTGAAGATTTATAGGCGAAAGGTTCCGTGCCCGATTCGAGGATATTCAGGATCGGGGAAAACAGGCTTCGTAATTTATTTTTTACCGGCATGCTAACTCTTTTACTTACATCAAAAACACATAACAAGAAAAATCAACAACCACCCGCAGAGCGGGTGGTATGATGAAAGCCCCTGAAAGGGGCTATGGTTACAGTTAAGTAGCCTGCCAGCCTCATTTTTCTGTTCTCATTCCCGCAATTCATCTAGCCTTTGTAGACCTCATGTATTAACTTGCAAACAAGCCTGGCCTATATGATTGTTTTGTTGGCAAGTAAATACATAATGTCTGAGGTATTAGTCCTGAGTTATCCCCACAAAATGTTGATCAAAATCAATATGTTAACGCAAAAATTTAACACTCACCGTCATTCCGGCATGGTTTTAGATATAAATTCGTGGGGATCCCTCAGGTATTAGTCACTAATTGTTCCAGAAAAAAACCTTCTGAAACAATTAGATGCAAGTTAATACATATCAGGGTGGGCACGTTTTTTGTGCCCACCCTACCGGTATTTCAATAGTTGCTAACCTGAGTTTGGCTTTGCCTCCCTCTCATTATGCCCCACTATAAAAACAATTCAAAAAAAGACCATTGCCCCTTCTGCACGACGGAACGGCAGAGCCTGTTTGAGTCTCACCGCCAGAGGCGGTGGTTTACCTAAATTGAAATTAACCTGGGTGATGGCATCTTTAAAACTCCTGTTTATCTACCATCCGCCACCAGCCTGAGCCAGATATAGCCGCCAACCCCCGCCAGCAGGGATGCGGCAAGAATACCGGTCTTGGCCATCAACAGATAGTCAGGCTGGCTGGCAAAACCCAGTTCGGCAATAAAAATCGCCATGGTAAAACCAATACCGGCCAGCAGGGAAACACCGGCAATCTGGGTGAAACGGATCTCTGGTGGCAATTGCGCGATACCCAGTTTTATCGCCAGCCAGCTGCTCAGGGTGATGCCGATAAACTTGCCGCCAATCAGACCGATGCCGATGCCCAGAGTGACTGGATGACTCAGTGTCTCGCCAAGAGAATCCAGGTGCAGGGGAATGCCCGCATTGAACAGCGCAAAAATGGGAACCACCAAAAAAGCAACCGGCAGGTGCCAGGCATGTTCCAGCCGTTGCAGGGGCGCTTCCACTTTAAGGATACCGTTTTCCAGTGTTTGCACCACCGAACGCATTTCCACATTAGTCATAATGCTCTCACCGGGTTTATAACTATTATCAAACCGGTTGATGAGATGTTTCACCTGCCGGCTGAAGCGATCTGGATCATATTTCGGAATCGCGGGAACAGTAAAGGCGCCCAGCACGCCGGCGATAGTGGCATGCACACCGGATTTAAGTAAAAAATACCAGAGAAACGCCGCAACGATGGCATAAGGGGAAATCCTTCGAATACCTGCAAGGTTAAAAGCAATCAGCAAGCCAAGCAGCGCCAGGGCAATCCAGAGCGCCTCATACACCAGTGTCTCGGTATAAAAAATGGCAATCACCACAACCGCGCCCAGATCGTCAACAATCGCCAGCGCCACCAGAAAGGTAATCAGCGATTTAGGCACCCGGTGCGCCAGCAGCACCAGCGCACCAATGGCAAAAGCGATATCCGTGGCCATCGGGATTCCCCAGCCACGCGCCGCATCCCCATCAGGATTGAGGCTCAGATAAATCAGCGCCGGCACTACCATTCCGCCGATAGCCGCTACCATTGGCAAGGCGGCCTGGCGCAGATTAGCCAGTTCCCCCACCAGTATTTCCCGCTTAAGCTCCAGGCCCACAACGAAGAAAAATAGCGCCATAAGGCCATCGTTGACCCAGTGATGCAGCGTTTTCTCCAGGCTCCAGCTGCCAATGCTAATACTCACCAGCATGTGCTGTAGATCCGAATAAAAACTGGCCAGCGCACTGTTGGCCAGCACCAGCGCCAGGATCGCCGTGCCCATGAGCAACATGCCGCTGGTGGTCTGGCGGTGAATAAACTCTTCAAACGGGCTAATGACCTTGTCGAAGGACTTTTCCCAGGGCGAATTGTATATCCCGCTATCCTGGTTTTCTGGCTGCTTCATATTCATTTTTTCATGCTACCTGTCACTGCTAACTGTCGCTCAGCAAATAATTCCTGTCCAATTTATTTATACGGCTGTTACAAAAATAGTTTCAGTTGGGAAAAACGGTTTCCAGCAACTGTTCGGTCTGAACCGGTTCATCAATGACCCATTCCCCTTCTTTTTTACTATAGGGATATATGAACAATACCGATGACATTTCCGTCTCCACCTGCAGGCCGATGCCCATTTCCGATTCGGCTTCCAGGCTGGTGATCAGTGCGGTGGCGAAAACATTTTCGTTTTTCACATAGTCCCGCAGTTCAGTTACAACCGTCTCAATCTGCTCGTTCCAGTCCGCTTCCGGGTTCTTATCCGCCGGGCAGTTCATTTTCACGTCATCACTATCACGGAACACCCGGATACCAAAAGGAATCACCAGTTTATATTCATCCAGCATGGCCCTGGCCGTATCCAGACTGACTGTCACCAGCCGTTCAATCAGTTTTTCTTCGTTCATGTTTTTAGCTTATTCCATATTTTTCACGTTTCAAAAAGACCCTTAGCAGAATGGGTCAGGTACAGCGACTACCGTCAATGTTTATTACAATATTAATAAACGCAGAGGACGCAAAGTCGCAGAGGCGCGAAGATTTACAGGTGCATATTATTATAAAACTCTGCGTCTTTGCGACTTTGCGTCCTCTGCGTTATTTATGTTTGCTTATGGGCAACCTATATTCCCGGATTTCGATTCACTCTACCTGAACTGCATGCTGCGTTGGCATCAATGATAGCCGCGGATACAGTTTCAGGGTTTCCGGCGGCAGGCACAGGCTATTATTGCAGGCCTGCAGATGCAACTGTATAACCGGGCCGGTTTTTATTGCGCCTCTGAGCAGAATCGCCCTGATCGTGCTACGCCCCTGATACAGGGCAAGCGGCCTGTCACTGAACCCCAGCCTGACCCGCTCTGGCGATGGATAATCAGGTTTTTCCATTTTCCATTGCCCAGCACCGGCAATATCGATGCGTGTTGGAATCAGGTAGTCCTCCAGCGGCTCATAGGCATTGACATGCCAGCCCTCATCCAGTTGCAGATCAATTTCAAGTTGATAACGGTTTTCACCCATCGCCCTGACAAAAGCATCAATACGAGCATGGCCGCGTGCAGCATACAGCGGCAAGGGCTGCTCGCCTTTATTAATCTCATGCGCGGCAAGCAACAGACCCGCATGTGCACTGGGCACTTCCTCAAGGTCTGCGGCAAAGGCGGCCAGCACGGCCCCGGCCTCTTTTGCATAGTTCTGTTCGCCTGTTCGGCGCGCCAGACGAATCAGCATTTGCGCGGCGATGGCGTTGCCTGAGGGCAGGGTTTTGTCAAAGGCGGATTTCGGCCGCAACAGCACGGGTACTTTCACATTTTCCGCTGTCTGGAAAAAACCGCCATTTTTGCGGTCGGCAAAATTCTGCTCGATTAGCTCAACAATTTTTTTCGCCCGCTGCAACCATTTTTTATCCTGCTGGATATCATACAGTGTAATCAGCGCCTGCAGGTAAAAGGCATAATCTTTCAGTTGCGCCGGCTCAGCAGGCTCGGCACGAAAATAGATGCGTAAAAACCCATTGCCATCCTGCATCGCCGTCCAGATAAAATCAGCGGCGCTAACTGCCGCATCCAGATAATGCGGCTGTTCGAGATGACGGGCGCCTTCGGCCAATGCCGTGATCGCCAGCGCATTCCAGCTCATGATAATTTTTTCATCCCGCGCCGGGCGCACGCGCTGGTTCCGCGCCTGCTTGAGTTTGCTGCGAATACTGTCCAGCCGCTGTAACTCACGGCCCTGCGGAAATTTCTGCAGATATAGGACATTGGCGCCCTCTACTTCACCATATTCGTCCACATCATAAATCTCCGCGGCAAAGCGGCTGTCATCCTTGCTCAGGATTTTTTCAAATTCTTCCACTCGCCAGAGATAATAACGGCCTTCCTCACCCTCGCTGTCAGCATCCAGTGCGGCATAGAAACCACCGTTTGGCGCCCGTAACTCCGCCAGTATAAAATCCAGCGTCTGCCGCGCAACGCGCCGATAAAGAGGATCAGGCTGAATCGTGTCGGCCTGCAGATACAGGCGCACCAGCAGGCCCTGGTTATAGAGCATTTTCTCAAAGTGCGGTGTAGTCCAGCTGGGATCAACCGCATAGCGATGAAAACCGCCGCCCAGCTGATCATGGATTCCACCCAGCGCCATATGTGTCAGGGTGGTACGCAAGACTGTCAACGAATCACTGTTTTGCGTCGCGCCATAACTGTCATCCAGAAACAGGAGCAGCCAGGGTTCACGGGGAAACTTGGTCGTCTCACCGAATCCTCCCTGATAGCTGTCGAAGATGCTGTAAATCTGCCTCAGTGCCTGCTTCCGCAAACTGCCATCCAGTGCAGCCGCTGATCTGGCTCCATCTCCACTGGCCTGCAGCTCCTGTATCAGCTGTTGCGCCTGCTGGCGAAGCTGCGGTTCTTTCTCTGCCCAGTCTTTCTGCAGTCGCAGCAGCAAGTCACGAAATTCTGCAGGCGGATAATAGCCGCCGCCATAAAACGGCTTACCGTCCGGCGTTAAAAATACTGACATGGGCCAGCCCTGCTGGCCCTGTAAATTCATCACCACTGTGGCAAAAAATTCATCCACGTCCGGGCGATATTCACGATCGACCTTAATCGCGATAAAACCCTTATTAAGAATTTCAGCAATACCCGTATCATCAAAGGATTCCTCTTCCATCACATGGCACCAGTGACAGGCGGCATAACCAATTGACAGGAAGATGGGTTTGTTCTCGCGCCGGGCCCTGGCAAAGGCTTCCTCACCCCAGGCATACCAGTCCACCGGGTTATGCGCATGTTGCAGTAGATAGGGGGAAGGTTCCTTGATCAGGCGATTGATATAACAGGGCTGATCGCCGCACAAATGCCGGGTGCGCGGCTGGTAGCCCGGCGGCTGCGCACGCCAGGCTTCAAGCAGCTGCGCTTTCAGTTCAGGGGGATAATTGAAGCCCTCGACCAGAGCGGGAACCATCGCTGGTAACAACAGAAAAACCAGAACCCATTTTATTCGCTTCATAATAATTTACTTGAATAGACAATTTGGGCCCATTTTTATCAACAACGGCGTGTATGTAAACCGTCGCTGGAACCAGCTGAAAAGAAAACATCAATGGCCGCTCTCGCACTTCCCTGTGCTCCGCGACACCTGAACATCCCTGTCCAATGAACATCACATTTCCAGATGTCAAGCTGGCAGAAACAGGTATTTGCCTAAAGCCGCCTGCCTGCTGCGCCGATGAATAACACCATGCAAATAGTTGTTTCTGCCACCCGCAAGGTAAGTCGTTGAATGCCCGTAGAATATGCAAACAAAACCCTGCTCGTCATCGAGAAGGATGCCCACACCGCCTATCTCCTGAATTATATGCTCACACGTGAAGGATTTGAGGTGATCACCTCGGTAAGTTGTGAAACCACCCGCGACATGATTCAAACCATGACGCCTGCGCGGGCAATATTTATCGATGTCAGTTTTCTGCAGGATCACGACTGCAGCATTATTCACAGCATACGTGCCCTGGGCGCCTGGCGCAGCACGCCGATTCTGCTGCTGGCGCAACAGGCGGAAATGGACGTTGTGAAATCAGGTCTCGAAGCCGGCGCCACCGATTTCATCATCCAGCCCTTCAATGCCGCCGAACTGCTGATGCAGATCGAACGGCATACGCCACAGAGCCGCACGGCCTGAAACTAACAATGATGGGTTTCGCTTTGCTCTACCCATCCTACAGGAAGACAAGGTGTAGGATGGGTAGAGCAAAACACGAAGTCCAGAGGGAACCCCATCAATCTCACTATATTAAAGCTCGGTTTCCGCCGGCACTACCTTTATCACCTCCTCTACAGTCGTCAGTCCCTGCGCAATTTTCTGCGCCCCGGACAGGCGTAACTGGATCATGCCTTCCTTGATAGCCGCCGCGCGAATGGCGTTGGCGTCACTGTCCGGGCCGATATTGGCGCGTAACTCCGGCGTCATTTTGAGCATTTCATACAGGCCAATACGCCCACGATAACCGGTATTGCGGCATTTCTCACAACCCACGGCTTTAAAAAATGCGCCTTCGCCATTGAGCTTCCAGGGTGCAGTCATGCTCTTCCAGACATCTTCATCGAGGGTAGTCGGCTGTTTGCAGTCCGGGCACAGCTGTCGCGTCAGGCGTTGCGCCATCACACCCAGTACGGTGGCGTTGATCAAATAGGCCGGGATGCCAATTTCACGCAGGCGGGGAATGGCTGCCGCCGCATCATTGGTATGCAGGGTGGAGAGCACCAGATGGCCGGTAAGCGCGGCCTGGATGGCCATCTCCGCCGTTTCTTTATCGCGGATCTCGCCCACCATGATGATGTCCGGATCCTGACGCAACAGGGTACGGATGCCCGAAGCAAAGTTCAGACCGATATTCTGTTGCACCTGCATCTGGTTAAATCGGGGCTCCACCATCTCAATAGGATCTTCCACCGTGCAGACATTCACCTCCGGCTGAGCAAGCTGCTTGAGACTGGAATAGAGCGTCGTGGTCTTGCCTGACCCGGTCGGCCCGGTCACCAGCACAATACCGTGCGGCTGGGCAATCATTTGCTTCCAGCCTTTGATGTCCCGTTCACTGAATCCCAGCGCGGAAAAATCTTTTACCAGCACATCGGGATCAAAAATTCGCAGCACCAGCTTCTCACCAAAAGCCGTGGGCATGGTCGAAAGGCGCAGTTCGATTTCATGGCCATCCGGCATCCTGGTCTTGATGCGTCCGTCCTGGGGCCGTCGTTTCTCCACCACATCCATGCGCCCCAGCACCTTGATGCGACTGGAAACGGCGGTCATCACCGGGCTCGGCATTTCATAAACAAGGTGCAGCACCCCGTCGATGCGAAAGCGGATATTGCCTTTCTCACGCCGGGGCTCCATATGGATATCGCTGGCGCGCTGATCAAAGGCAAATTGCAACAGCCAGTCCACAATCTGCACCACATCGTGATCATTGGCGTCCAGCCGTCCGCTGCGACCCAGCTCGACCAATTGCTCCAGATTGGAGATCCCGGGAATATTGTCATCCTTGCCCAGGGTCGCACGCTGAATAGAATGACTGACTGAGTAGAGCTCGCCAAGGTAGCGCGTGATATCCAGGGGGCTGGCCAGCACCCGTTTGATTTCCAGCCCGGTGACGTGCGCCAGCTCGGTCTCCCAGCTACGCACATAAGGTTCGGCGGTAGCGATCACCACTTCCCGCTCATTGACTTCTACGGGCAGAATCTTGTGGCGGCTGGCATAAGCTGAGGACGTAACGGCGGTAACAGCGGTAACATCCACCTTGAGGGGATCGATGCGAAAAAAAGGCAATTCGCTTCGGCCCGCCAGCCACTGAAGCAACACATCCAGCGTTAAGGATTTGCCTACCGCCTGCTGGTCCAGCCATTCACGCTCAGCAATGATCACCAGGGGATGAATATCCAGGCGGGCGTTGCGCCCCGGCGCCATGAAGGAATCCACATCACTTTGTTGCAGCCGGCCATCGCTAACCAGCATCTGCATCAGCTGATGCAGGCTGAGGTGACGATCCGGTTCGATGTTCTGTGCGTTCACATGCGCCATAACAGATTAAGATTTTTTTCCTGTGGAGAATTGGATTGATGGGTTTCGCGTTGCTCTACCCATCCTACTTAAATTACAACTATGCGTAGGATGGGTAGAGCAACGCGCGAAGTCCAGAGGGAAACCCATCAATCCAGATGAAACCAGGACTCGCGAGGGCACAGAACCCGTGCCCACCCTGATATGTATTAACTTGCATCTAATTGTTTCAGAAGGCTTTTTTTTCTGGAACAATTAGTGACTAATACCTCAGACATTATGTATTTACTTGCCAACAAAACAATCATATAGGCCAGGCTTGTTTGCAAGTTAATACATGAGGTCTACAATATCTGTATCTGAGTTTTATTTACCCGCACGCACCAGACCACCCAGCCCGGCCTGTTCCAGTTGTTCGTACAGGTAGGCGCGAATGTCGTGAACATCCTCCATCACCAGCACCGCACTCAGAATTTCACTGGCTCGCTCACGACTGAGGTTGCGCACCACCCATTTGATCCGTGGCAGGCTGGCCACACTCATGCTCAGGCTTTCGATACCCATCCCCACCAGCAGGATGGCGGCGGCCGGATCACCCGCCATCTCGCCACAGACGCTGACCGGCTTGTCATAAACACGGGCGCTTTCCACCACCTGCATCATGGCGCGAATCACTGCCGGATGCAGGGAATCATACAGTTCGGCAACCCGGGCATTGTTACGATCTACCGCCAGCAAATACTGGGTGAGATCGTTGGTGCCAATGGAAAGATAGTCCACCCGCCGTGCCAGACTGCCGGCCTGATACACCGCAGAGGGCACCTCGATCATCACGCCAATGCGTGGCATTTCAACGTCCTCGCCCTCTTCCAGTAGTTCGCCATAGGCCTGGTGAATCAGGCCCAGCGCATCGGTCAGCTCGGAGACATCGCTGACCATGGGCAATAGAATATTCAGGTTGTTGAGGCCGACGCTGGCGCGCAGCATGGCGCGGATCTGCACCAGAAAGATTTCCGGATGATCAAGGGTGATGCGAATGCCGCGCCAGCCCAGAAAGGGATTTTCCTCATCGATAGGAAAATAGGGCAGCGCCTTGTCGCCGCCCACGTCCAGGGTGCGCAGCACCACCGGGTCCGGAGCAAAAGATTTCAGCACCTGCCGATAAATAACACGCTGCTCTTCCTCACCAGGAAAACGCTGACGAATCATAAATGGAAACTCGGTGCGGTAAAGTCCGATACCTTCCGCCCCGCTTTCCTGGGTCGGCGACATGTCGGCCAGCAGGCCGGTATTGACATACAGATGAATCTTTTCTCCGTCGAGGGTTTCCGACGGCATGCCTTTCAGGCTTTGCAGCTCTTCTGAGAGTTCCTGTTCCTGATCCAGCAGTCCCTGATACTCCCGACGCACGGTTTCAGAGGGTGAAATATAAACCCGACCGCTATAGCCATCGACAATCACCTCCCGACTGTCAATATGCCGTACCGGCAAATCCGCCGCCCCCATAACCGTCGGTAACCCCAGCGCCCGGGCCAGGATCGCCACGTGTGAGGTGCGCGAACCCCGCACCGAAATCACGCCGGCAATCCGATCCATCGGCATATCAGCCAGCATCGAGGGCGTGACTTCCTCACTGACAAGAATGGTGTTCTCGCTAAAATCCATATCCGCCGGGGTATCCTGTTGCAGATGCATGAGGATACGCCGGCCGAGGTCACGCACATCATCACCACGCTCACGCATGTAACTGTCTTCCATTTCATGAAAGACCTGTTCATGCTCATGAATGACCTCGCGCAGCGCGCCGGCTGCCCAGTTGCCTTTCTCGATGCCTGCACGAATACCGTCGGTAATGGAGTCGCTTTCCAGCATCAGAATATAGGCATCAAAAAGCGCATGTTCCTGTGAAGGCAGTTTGTCCTCGAGCCGTTGGGACATTATGCGCAATTCCTGGCGTACCGCAGAGAGCGCCTTCTCGAACTTCTCCAGTTCGGCCGGGATATCCTCAATCTTCCGGTCCGGCACCGCAGAAATATCCGCCAGCGGATACACGACCTGCGCCGTACCTATGGCCACGCCCGATGCGCCGGGCAGGCCAAGAACCGGACGGGAATCCGGCAGGACGTTTTTCGCACCTCCCGAGCTGGCAATATCACCGCTGACTTCGGCATGGGCAATCGCCCCGGCCAGCTGCGCAGCGACGGTAATCATGAAGGTTTCGCTTTCCTCATTGAAACTCTGCGCGGCGTGATCCTGCACCACCAGCACACCCACCACCCTGCGATGATGAATAATCGGTACGCCAAGAAAACCGTGATAGGCCTCTTCACCGGTTTCAGGAAAGTAGTGGTATTTCGGATGTGCCAGGGCACTGCGCAAATTGATAGGTTCGGCGCGAGAAGCCACCAGGCTAACCAGGCCTTCACCTTCCTGCAGCCTCACCTTGCCCACCGCTTTTTCATTCAGGCCATCGGTAGCCATGAGAATAAAGGCGCCGTCACTATCACGCAGATACACAGAGCAAACACCCACGTTCATAACGGCCTTGACGCTATGGACGATGATCGACAGCGCCTGATCAAGATTGCGCGCCTGATTTACTTCCTGTACGAGTCGTCTTAGGGTTTCAAGCATAGGTATACTCTAAAAATAAGCGTTCCAAATTCCTGTCCACTGTTCATCTGCATGTAAAATCTTGCAAAGGCCCTAACAGCGCAAAGAAATCATATGTTTTCCCTGGAGTGCAATGCCCACAGGGTGCATTTCTTCACTTCGTTCAGGGCACGCCTTTACGAGAATAACTGGACACCCTTTTAGAACAGTTATTTAGTGATCCAACAAGGCTGGATTGATGGATTCAGCTGTGGCCGATGGACAGGGACGGGTGATTGAGCATGGGCATCAGTTCTTCCAGCGCCCGCAGATAAACCGCGCGCTTGAATTCAATCACCTCTTTGACCGTAACCTCCGGCGACACCCAACGCCAGTGATCGAATTCCGGCTCAGCTGAGGTATTCAGACACACCCGTCCCTCACTGGTGGTCAGTTTGAGCAGAAACCAGATCTGCTTCTGGCCGATAAAGCGACTAGCGCGATTATGCTGACGAAGCATGTGCCGAGGTAGTTGATAACGCAACCAGTCGCGGGTACAGCCGAGCAGTTCGACGTCCCTGGCTTTCAGGCCGACTTCCTCTTCCAGCTCGCGATACAGCGCCTGCTCCGGTGATTCATCATACTGGATGCCCCCCTGCGGAAACTGCCAGGCATCTTCACCAATGCGGCGCGCCCAGAACAGCCGCCCGTCAGGATGGCAAAGTATAATTCCAACGTTTGATCTGTATCCTTCTGCATCAATCACTTGCACACCGTCCTTCAACCCGGATCCAGATTGTTTCATACTGTCGTGAAGGCGGCAAATTCGGCCTGCCAATTCTGGAAGCAATGTCTAATTTTAAACCACTTACCATCGAAGTTGGCGCTCACTTACTCTCGTACTGGATAAAATTACGCTATCATAGCCACCCTTTTATGAAAATAACGCTGGTTAATTCCGTTCGCTCTGAGCCTGTCGAAGGGTATAGTATGTCACGTTATAATTTCATGACGCCCCCACCCAGGCTCCTGAGTCTGTCGTGAATCCTTCGAGGCTGGCCAGGGCGAGTTCGCTAAACGGAATTCAGCATGAACAAAGAAATTAATCCGCATTTCCCTAAAGCATAGAGAATAATCGTGGCGCTTGCGATATTTGACCTTGATAACACCCTCCTAAATGGCGATAGCGACTACCTCTGGGGGCGCTTTCTATGCGACCAGGGTCTGGTCGACGCCGATGCCTATGAATTTGAAAACAAACGGTTTTATGAGGAATACAAAGCCGGGGTGCTGGATATTCTCGAGTTTCTGGCCTTCAGTCTGAAACCCCTGAGCGAACACAGCAGGGATAAACTGGAAGCTCTGCACAAAAAATTCATGGCCAGCACCATCAGGCCCCTGATTACTGATTCGGCCCGACAACTGCTGGAAAAGCACCGCAAAAAGGGTGATTATTTGCTCATTATCACCGCCACCAACCATTTCATCACCGCCCCCATCGCCCGTGAACTGGGGGTAGACGACATCATCGCCACCGATGCCGAAATCAGAAACGAACGCTATACCGGTAAAGTCGCAGGCATCCCCTGCTTCCGCGAAGGCAAGGTGCAGCGGCTGGAGCAATGGCTGAAGCGCAAGGGTCAGAACCTGGCTGAAAGCTGGTTCTACAGCGACTCCCACAATGACCTGGCCCTGCTGGAACGCGTCAGTCACCCGATCGCTGTGGATCCCGATGAAACCCTGGCCGATCACGCCAGCGCCAGGGGCTGGCCGATACTCAGCCTCAAAGGACGCGACATCATCACCCTCGACGCATGAAATAAACTACCCCGCAGCAAGCTGTGGGGAATTAACCCCGTAGAGATTAAACATGCCAGCAAACATTGGTTTCCTTTTCTGTGTCCACCTCAGTTTGAAATAACGATTACGCACCGCCCATGCACTCTGCCCGTTTTTTCCTGCCATTTCTGCTTGTTCTTGCCCTGGCCAGTCTCGCCCTGTCCCTGACCCAGGGCAGCATCGCCGTCGGCCTCGACAGTTTAGTCTCGATTCTGTGGGGGAACGGTCAGGGGCTGGAACGGCAACTTATCCTTGAACTGCGCCTGCCGCGCAGCCTCGGCGCCTTTTTTACCGGCGCCCTGCTCGCCCAGGCCGGTGTCCTGATGCAGGTGCTGGTGCGCAATCCCCTGGCCGATCCCTATATTCTGGGCATTTCCGGTGGCGCAGCGCTGGCGGCGCTGCTGGCCATGCTGGCGGGACTATCGGGTTTTCTGCTCAACAGCAGCGCCTTCGCCGGTGCGCTGCTGGCGGTGGTGCTGGTGTTCGGGCTGGCGCGGCATAACGGCAAAACAGGCCGGGGGATATGGACGCCCCTGCGCCTGCTGCTCACCGGGGTAGTGCTCGCGGCAGGCTGGGGCGCCCTGATCAGTTTCATCCTCGCCATTAGCCCCGAACGACAACTGCGAGGCATGCTGTTCTGGCTCATGGGCGATCTGGGCTACGCCATCAATCCCTGGCCGCTGGCGCTTGTTTTTGTTTTCGGCCTGCTGGTCAGCCTGCCGCTGGCCCGTAGTCTCAACGTTCTGATTCGCGGCGAACTGCTGGCCGGCTCACTGGGTGTAGATACCCGGCGGGTGCAACTTGTCCTGTTTCTGCTCGCCTCGCTGCTGACCGCCACGGCCGTAAGCCAGGCGGGCAGCATCGGCTTCGTCGGCCTGGTCATCCCGCACCTGGTGCGGCTGCTGGGCTACACGGATCACCGCATTCTGATTCCGGCCGCTTCACTCTGTGGTGGTATCCTGCTGGTCATTGCCGATACCCTGGCCCGCACCGCGCTGGCGCCCCAGCAACTTCCGGTCGGAATTATTACCGCCCTGCTCGGCGTGCCGCTGTTCCTTCACCTGTTACAAAAAGGGCAGCGCAACTGATGACCTCCCGTTCCCTGCTGCGCTGTGAAAACCTGTCCATCGAAATCGGTGACCGTTGCCTGTTTGAAAATCTGGATCTGGATATCCAGTACGGGCAGCGCTGGGCCGTGCTGGGCATGAACGGCGCCGGCAAAACCACCCTGCTGCATACACTGGCCGGTTTATTGCCAACCCATCAGGGTAGAATTTATCTCGGTGATCAACCGCTGGAACAGATATCACGGCGTGCGATCGCACTGAAACTGGGATTACTGTTTCAGGATCAGAATGAACTGTTTCCGGCTACCGTTATGGAGACAATTCTCAGCGGCCGCCATCCCCACCTCAAAGCCTGGCAATGGGAGTCGGCTGAAGATGAAAACAACGCCCGCCATCTTCTTGCGACAGTTGATCTTAAAGGTTATGAACAGCGGCAGGTGACGACACTCTCCGGCGGTGAACGCCGACGCCTGGGCATTGCCACCGTGCTGTTACAGGATCCGGATTTGTTGCTGCTGGATGAACCGATCAACCATCTTGATCTACACCACCAGCACAAAATTCTGCAATTGTTAAATGCAACAACTCAGAAAAAAAACAAATCATTGCTGATGGTCATGCATGACATCAATCTCAGCGCCCATTATTGCGACCATGTACTGATGATTTTTAATGATGGAAAAACCCGCCAGGGAAGCACCGCTGAATTATTTCAGGAAGACATTCTAAGTGAACTCTACCAGCATCAAATTCGCTGTTTAAGGCATGAGCAGCAGACATACTTTATCAGTATGTAGTTATATCTCAGGACAAATACACCTCACCGTAGGTTGGGCTAAGCCATGCGAAGCCCAACAGCATACCG
>Ga0316207_10002847_pt1 | contig 17011 bp, 15 predicted proteins | sample 6weekpyrite_MG_FD_204943 | JGI IMG/M metagenome (GOLD analysis project Ga0316207, IMG submission 204943) | Microbial mat bacterial communities from mineral coupon in-situ incubated in ocean water Damariscotta River, Maine, United States -... | ecosystem: Environmental > Aquatic > Marine >...
GCTAATGCTGGAAACACATGTCCGCCTGTACCACCTGCCATAACGAGAACCTGTTTCATGATTTTGCTCTGCGCTCCTTTTTTGTTTCACGATACTGAAATCGTAATTCATAATCTGCACGCAACAACAAAGCTAAAGCAAAACAGGACATCAACATGCTGCTACCACCATAACTCATGAATGGTAAAGTGAGGCCTTTCGTTGGTAACACTCCCATGTTGACACCTATGTTGACGTAAGCTTGAAAAATCAGCCAACTGCCCACGCCAAAGGAAATATAAGCCGCAAAATACTGCCCTAATTCCTGACAAGACCGACCAATTTTTAACGCGCGCCAGGCAATGCAGGTGTATAGCCCAATAACAACCAAAGCGCCGATCACACCTAATTCTTCAGCAATAACGGCAAATACAAAATCTGTATGTGCTTCTGGCAAATAAAATAGCTTCTGTACACTTTCTCCTAAACCTACGCCAAACCACTCCCCACGACCAAAGGCAATGAGAGACTGACTAAGTTGAAAACCACTATTAAATGGATCCGCCCAAGGATCCAGAAAAGAACTTAATCGTTCCAATCGATAGGGCGAATTATACGCTAGAGCGGCAAAACCACTTGCGGCAACACCGAGCAAGGCAATAAAAACTCGCATTTTTACGCCAGCTAATAACATCATACTTAAAACGGTAGCAAAAATGACAACTGTTGCGCCAAAATCTGGTTCTGCTAATAATAATCCAGCAACTACACTAAGCAAAAATATAGGCACTACAACTGTTTTACTCGACTCTTTTAAAAACGCTTGTTGTTTTGTTAAATATCCAGCCATAAAGATGACAAGAAATATTTTCACAATTTCAGAAATCTGAATATTAATACTGCCAAGCCTAATCCATCGCGTACTACCATTAACAGTCTGACCAACACCCGGAATCAAAACCACGGCTAATAATATTAATCCAGAAACTAACAATATTGGTCGAATGGAATACCAAACCGACAACGGTATTTTCCATGTTACAAAAGCGAGCAATACACCGAAAACAATGTAGAAAAATTGCCGCTCGAGATAATAAAAGGCATTACCAAATACTTTGTCAGCCGATGAAATGGAAGCGGAAGTCATCATTACCAGGCCGATAAAGATCAAGAACAAAGTGCAAATCAATAAAATTGAATCCACAGGCAACCGATCAAACTGACGACGTTCGATAAAACGATTAAATCCAATATTGATTTGTGCCGCTTTGGCTAACATTTCAAACCCTTCACAGCATCAATAAATAATTCACCTCGATGCTGATAATTATCAAACATATCAAAACTTGCACAAGCTGGAGAAAGCAATACACAATCGCCTAATTGAGCGATTTCCGACGCTTGTTTAACAGCTGCAGCTAAACTCACTGCGCGGATAACCGAGATTTGGCCATCAATGGCTTTTTCAATTAAACCTGCATCTCGACCAATTAAAATCACTTGCTTAACTTTTCCCAACAAGGCTGATTTCAGCGCTGAAAAATCAGCTCCTTTACTCTCTCCCCCAGCAATTAAGACAATAGGTGTATCCATGCCAGTTATCGCGGCTATAGTTGCACCAACATTGGTTCCTTTAGAGTCATTGATATAGGTCACACCCTTAATTTCTGCGACAAATTGAGTTCGATGAGCTAAGCCTTCAAAATTCACCAATGCCTGACACATATCTTTTCTTGGCAATTGAAATATGTCGCCAATCGCTATAGCGACAATGGCATTGACTTGTTGATGGCGTCCTTTCAATTTCATTTCCGAAGGTTTAATAATTAGATCTTCGCCACAAGCAATCCAAGCTTCACCATCCACGATTCGTAGACCATAATCCTTGTTATCAGGAATATGGCTTGAAAAACCAATGGTATCGGCATCTTTTACAACATGCCCCTTTAACCACTCATCATCTAAATTTAATAATTTGTGTTTCGCATGTTGATAAATGACTAATTTACTTTGAGCATAATGCTCCAGGCTTTCGTAACGATCCATGTGGTCTTCAGAAATATTCAGCACAACGGCCACTGATGCTTTTAATTCAGGTGTTGTTTCAAGTTGAAAACTCGAGAGCTCTAATACATAAAAGTTCGGTACTTCTTGCTCAAGCAAATCCAACACGGGCACACCAATATTTCCACCGATCTTCACTGTTCGACCTGCTTTTTCAAACAATTCAGCAACCAAACAAGTTGTGGTACTTTTTCCATTAGACCCAGTTATAGCAATGATGGGTGCCTGCGCTTGAAAGACAAATAATTGAACATCACCAATAATATCAACACCCAAATCACTCATCGATTTTAGTAGCGGTGACTGCAAGCTCACACCAGGACTCGCAATCACTTGTTCAACTTGTGATAAAACTTCTTCACTGATTTCACCCAAATAAACTTCTACCTGAGGAAATTCGCAATAAATTTTTTCTAACAGCGGTGGATTTAGACGCGTATCATATACCACCACTTCAAAACCTTGCTGCACTAAATAGCTAACGCAGGAATAACCAGTCATTCCTAAACCAAACACCAATTTTAAATGCTGTGTTTTATTTTTCATTTGTGATGCTAATAAAGTCATTTATAATTAACGCAGTTTCAAAGTTGCTAATCCAAATAAAACCAATATCAGTGTAATAATCCAAAATCGCACAATAATTTTTGGCTCTGCCCAACCTTTCAATTCAAAATGATGATGCAATGGCGCCATCCTAAACACACGTTTCCCCGTTAGTTTATAAGACGCGACCTGTACCACAACCGATAACGTTTCAACAACAAAAACACCACCCATGATGAATAAAACCAACTCCTGACGAACAATAACTGCCACTACACCTAATGCTGCACCAAGGGCCAAGGCCCCCACATCACCCATAAAGACTTGCGCCGGATAAGCGTTAAACCAAAGAAAACCCAGTCCAGCACCGACCATCGCGCCACAAAAAATAGCTACCTCACCAACGCCCGCAATATTGGGTATCACTAAATATTCTGCAAACTTTGCGTGACCAGTAACATACGCGAATAAACCTAATGCGCCTCCAACTAACACTGTCGGCATAATGGCCAAGCCATCTAAGCCATCAGTTAAATTCACTGCGTTACTAGTACCCACGACAACAAGATAAACAAATATGATGTACCAGATACCCATATCAATATGGATATTCTTGAAAAAAGGGACTAATAATTCAGTTTCTGCAGGGCTTTGCGCGGTAACATATAGCAATATTGCTATTAAAAAACCTGCTGCTGTCTGATATCCATATTTTTCTTTAGCCTTTAATCCTTCAGGATTATTTTTTATCAGTTTGCGATAATCATCGACATATCCAATAGCACCAAACAGGGCTGTTGTTAACAACACTATCCAAACAAAACGATTACTTAAATCTGCCCACAATAAAGTACTTATTGCCATAGCAACTAAAATAAGCGCACCACCCATCGTGGGCGTTCCAGCTTTTAATAGATGCGTCTCTGGACCATCATCACGAATCGGCTGCCCAATTTGATGATAATGTAATTTACGAATCATGATTGGTCCAACAACAAACGCAATGATCAACGCTGTTAGAACGCCAAGAATGATACGTAAAGTCAGATATTGAAATACATTAAAGCCTGAATAATATTCTGACAAAAATTCTGTAACAAAAAGTAACACTTAAACTTCTACTCCGTCGGTCTTAATGCAGCAAAATTAAACCAGCTGATTAACCACCTCTTCCATTCGCATTCCGCGAGAACCTTTTACTAAAATTGACACATTTTCATGTAACTGTTTTTCTGCATAGTCAATTAACTGTTGTTTTTCTAAAAAATACTGCCCTTTATCGCCAAACATCTTAACGGCAGATTGACTCAATTCGCCAAACGCGAGCAATTCATCAATTCCTTTTTCTTTTGCAATTCGACCAATATCTTCATGCAGTTCAACGGCTGAATCACCAGACTCCAACATATCACCTACTATCAGAATTTTTTTACCTTGTTGATCTGCTAGCACATCAATTGCTGCTAATGTTGAATCAAAATTTGCATTGTAGGTATCATCAATAACAATGGCTTTACGTAAGCTTTTACGAAAATCAAGCCGCCCTTTAACCGGCTTAAATAATTCAAGCGCACGTTTTATTTCCTGAAGTTCAACACCCTGAGTGTAGGCCACCGCTGTTGCTGCAAGTGCATTTAAGACATTATGTTTTCCACCAATGGATAAACAGATAGAAATTGAATCTTTCGGTGTTTGCAAATCAAACACTGTATGATTGGCATCAATTCTTACATCGTTCGCTTTGATTTCCACGCCTTCCGCATCAATAGCGAACCGGATTTGTTGAAAATCTTTTGCCACTTTTTGCCAATAATCTGAATATTCATCATCGGCATTGATTATTGCTACACCGTCGTGAGCTAAGCCGGAGAATATTTCGCCTTTAGCCTTTGCAACACCCTCGACACTGCCAAAACCCTCTAAATGTGCAGCTCCTGCATTAGTAATTAAAGCAACGTCAGGCCTAGCTATACTACTTAAGAATTCAATTTCTCCATGATGATTTGCGCCCATTTCAATAACTGCAAACGCTTCATCATTTTCTATATTTAATAAGGTTAAAGGCAAACCAATATCATTATTGAAATTTCCCTGAGTTGCGAGTACCTTACCTCTACGTTTTAGGGTTGCCGCAATTAATTCTTTTACCGTGGTTTTTCCGTTGCTGCCTGTCAAACCAATGACTTGTCCCCCAAAGGCATTTCGCCGTGCCTTTGCCATATTAGCTAAAGCTAAGCGAGTATCTTCTACTTTAATTTGGGTTAATGACAAATCACCAAACTCTTGACTTACTACCGCTGCGACAGCGCCTTTATCTGATGCTTCCTGTAAATGTTCATGTCCATCAAAATTTGGCCCAACCAGAGCAAGAAATAATTCACCGGATTTCAAAGTTCTCGTATCCGTACTAACACCAATAAACACATCGTCATCACCAATTAAGGTACTATCCAACACTCTTGCAACGCTAGATAGGTTGTAATATTGCATTGAGTCCATCATGCAGCCTCACTTACTAATTGAGCAACTAATTCACGATCACTAAAATCAATTCGTTCATTTCCAATTATTTGGTAGTCTTCATGACCTTTTCCTGCAATTAGCACGATATCATCGGCACTATTTGCTGCAGAAATAATTCCCTCAATCGCACCTCTTCGATCAGTATTCACGGTAATCAACTGAGGATTTTTTATACCTACCAAAATATCTTCAATTATACGTTGAGATTTCTCAGTACGAGGATTGTCATCGGTTAACCAAACAACATCCGCAATTTTTTCAGCTAAAGCACCCATTTCAGCTCGCTTTCCCTGGTCACGATCACCACCACAACCAAATAAAACAAATAACTTTCCCTTGGCATGCGCTTGCAAAGTTAGCAATACTTTTTCTAAAGCATCGGGGGTATGGGCATAATCGACGACAACCAGCGGAGATTCATCTGAACCAAAAGACTCAAGTCGCCCAGCCGGCGCACGAACATTACTTAATTTTTCGACGACATCTTGAAGTGGAAAATCTAACAGTAAGGCAACTGCCAAAACAGACAATAAATTACTTACATTAAAGTCGCCAAGTAAATGACTTTGTAGGTGAGCATCTCCCCATGGAGAACTAATATCAAATTCCAAACCAAGTTGCCCCATGCAAATATTCATTGCACTAACAACTTTAACACCTTCGACTTTTAAGCCAGGATTCAATGTAATACCAACAACATCCACATGACTGGATAGATTGCTGATAATCGTATTAGTATAGGGATCATCTAAATTTACGACAACTTTTGTCAACTCAGGCCGCTTAAACAACTTGAGCTTCGAGTTACCGTATGACTGTATGTCGCCGTGATAATCTAAATGATCCCTGGTTAAATTGGTAAAAACAGCCACATCAAATTGACAAGCATTTACTCGTCCTTGATCCAGGCCATGAGAAGAAACTTCCATAGCAACATAAGCTGCTGACTGCTGATGCATCTTAAATAGCCAATACTGTAATTCAAGCGCATCGGGTGTAGTATGCTGGATAGCTTGGACATTACCCCAAACACCGGCGCCAAGTGTACCAAGCACACCACATGCATGTTGTTTACTATTGAGACACTGCGCTGTTAAATGTGCAACAGAGGTTTTACCATTGGTACCCGTAATTCCAATAAGCGAAAATTGTTTCGATGGATCACCGTAAAAACGTGAAGCAATAAAGCCTAATTTATCTGACAAGTCATTTATCGCTATAACTGGAATTGAACCATGCTTAACTGATATTTCTAGAGCTTCCTCGACAGAATCTGTTTCCAGCGCAATCGCAGTAGCGCCTGCAGCTATTGCTGCACTAATAAAATCTTTTCCATGAACGGATAAGCCACGACAAGCAAAAAATAAATAACCTGGCTTAACTTTACGATTGTCATTTGCTAAACCACAAACTTCTGTATCAATAATTAATGCTGAATTTGCAAATCCTGCAAGCAACTTGTTTAAAGACATCGTCAGTTTTTTAGGGTCATGAATCATACTATCTAACCCCCAAGCTTGCCATGCGCACTGCTGGATCTTTGACTTCATCAGGCGCAATGTTTAATAAGCGCAAAGCTTCTGACATCACACTAGAGAATACGGGCGCGGCAACTGCACCGCCATAATATTCACCACTTGATGGATCATCAAGCAACACCACACCAACCAGACGAGGCTGACTAACAGGTACTACACCAGCAAAAACCGATAAATATTTATCATCAAGATAACCATCGGCGCCTAATTTTTTCATTGTCCCTGTTTTTCCAGCCACTCGATAACCTGGAATCTTTGCTTTAATCGCTGTTCCTTCTCGTGAAACCACACCTTCCATCATGCTTAACACAGCGTTACTAACTTTCTCACTTAATACTCGCTTACCTTCAGGGGCATTTTCCAAACGATACATACTGACGGGTTTTAAATAACCGTTATTGGCAAACAAGGCATAGGATTGTGCTAACTGTAAAGGCGTGCTAGAAATACCATAACCAAACGACACCGTTGCTTGTGTTAGTTTTTTCCATTCACCAAAAAAGGGCAAATAACCTTGAGCCTCTCCGGGAAAATTACTTTCAGTTAATTCACCAAAACCAAAATCAGACAAAGTTTCCCAAAGATTTTCTTTTTCAATGGCTAAAGCAATTTTAACTATCCCTACATTGCTGGACTTTTTTAGCACGCCAGCCAAATTCAAATCACCGTAGTTGTGAACATCTCGAATAGTCGCTCGACCAACGCGCATATATCCTGGTGATGTACTCACTGGTGTATTTGCACTAAATTGTTGCGTTTTTAATGCTGCGGCAGCGATGAACGGCTTAATCGTTGAACCTGGCTCAAACAAGTTGGTAGCAGCTAAGTTTCGATATCTACTTGGGTGGCTTTTTGTATAATTGTTCGGATTGAAAGCAGGTTCATTTACCATTGCTAAAACTTCGCCCGTTTGAGTATCTAAAACAACTAAACTGGCAGATTTTGCTTTATGTTGCGCAACTGCTTTTTTTAACTCACGATAAGCAATATATTGCAGACGTTTATCAATACTAAGATTAATATCCTGACCAGCTTGCGGTGCTTTAATATAGTCGATGGAGTCAATAATTCGACCCATGCGATCTTTAATCACTTTATCCTGACCGATACGACCTTTTAAGTCTTCGTTAGCATGATACTCAATTCCCTCTATACCTTTGTCATCAGTGTCGGTAAATCCCACGACATGCGCTGCCACTTCTCCTGCAGGATAATATCGGCGATACTCTCTGAGTATTGACACACCTGGAATATCCAAACTTCGAATATCATCTTCTAAATTTGGATTAATATGACGGCGTAGGTAAACGAAACCTTTTGTCGACTTCAACCGTAATAACTCTTTAACTTCATCAAGGGGAGATTGAATAATGGACGCTAATTTCGCTAAGCCACGATGATCCAAAGGGACTTCCTTCGGGTTGGCCCATACGGTAGTCATTGGCGTACTGATCGCTAATACTTCATCATTACGATCCAAGATCATACCGCGATGTGCTGGCAAATCGATAGTTCGCAAATGTCTCGCTTCACCTTGGTCTTTTAAGAAACCATTATCCAGGACTTGAATATTTAATGCGCGATATGAAAGAAAGCTACCCACTGACAGCATAATGAGTATGACGAATAAATAACGCCATTGACTTAAAATGGGCAAATCTTCCTTTTTCATTTGACTACAATAATTTCCTTTTTAACTGGCTGATCCATTCCTAATTGTTCACGTGCTGATTTTTCAATCTCACTACTTGTTGCAAATGTACTTTTTTCTAATTGTAATTGACCCCATTCAATATTCATTTCATCGCGTTCTTTTTGTAACTTTTGCCATTCTGTAAAATATTTACGATTCATATGTTTTGTATAAACGACTGACAACGCCATAACTAATACCACAACAAACAACACACCTAGCAAAACCGCTTTGCTATTAATCCGAAAAGAAATAAATCCCATTATAACTTTTCAGCAACTCTCAACCTGCCACTACGCGCACGTGGATTTGCCACTAACTCTTCTTCAGAAGGTGTTATTAACTTACCCACTTTTCGCAAAGTTTTATTTAATTGAGAATTTTGAATCGGCAAATCAATGGGAAAATCATCTCCCCGCGCTTGTTTCTGAATAAACCTTTTCACCAATCGATCTTCTAAAGAATGAAAACTAATAATCGCTAACCGGCCACCTGGCGCCAATACACCCAACGCTTGTTCAAGAAAATTCTGAAGATCAAATAATTCCTTATTAATATAAATACGAATGGCTTGAAAGGTACGCGTTGCAGGGTGTTTATGTTTTTCCCATGCAGGGTGGGCCTTCGCTACAATATCTGCAAGTTGTAACGTACTAGTAATATTGACTTCTTGCCTAGCAGCGACAATTGCCTTCGCAATTCGTTTCGCATACCGCTCTTCCCCGTACTCCTTTAACACTCGTGCAATCTCTGATTCTTTTTCGGTCGCCAACCATTGTGCAGCACTTTGATCCTGATCAGGGTTCATACGCATATCCAATGGACCGTCTCGCAAAAAACTGAAACCACGAGATGCATCATCCAACTGAGGTGAGGAAACCCCGAGATCAAGCAAAATGCCATTAACTTTTTGCTCAATATCCCAATGCTTGGCCTGTTGCTTCATATTTGCAAATGAATCCTGCACAATGCTAAACCTACTTTCGTTTTCAAATAACGTTTTACTAAAACTAATGGCCTCAGGATCTTTGTCGAAGCCATATAAATGACCATTTGCATCTAACTTATCTAATATTGCTTTTGAGTGGCCGCCTCGCCCAAATGTACCATCGATATAAATACCACCTGGGCTAATATTTAGCGCGTCAATGGACTCGTCGAACAATACAGACTGATGCGTTGTATTCTCCATCTCGTTAAAATGACAAGGTTCCCAGGTCCCCTATCAAATCGTCTTTGTTTATATTTTCCTCAACACAAGCATCTGTATTTTGTTTCCAATGCACTTCATCCCAAATTTCAAATTTATTTCCCTGGCCGATCAAAACAATTTGCTTATCCAACTTGGCAAACTCTCGTAATGGTGGCGGGACTAGCAAGCGACCACCCTTATCCATAGAAATATCTGTGGCATAACCAATAAGAACACGTTTTAATGCACGTGCTTTCTTGTCTAATGACGGCAAAGCTGCTATTTTTTTCTCTATAAGCAACCATTCTTCAATCGGATACAACATAAGGCACAAATCCAAATCCACTGTCATGATCATTTTTCCATCACAACAATCGACAATCTCTTCGCGGTATTTTGCAGGCATAACCAAGCGACCTTTTGAATCCAGGTTTAGGTTGCTTATTCCTCGAAATGCCGGTTCAGTCACTAAAATTTCCCACAATTAACCACAATCTACCACTTTAATACACTATAGCAGCAAAAGATATACCGTCAAGGATCCAGCGCCTCAAAAACACACCTCCAAGTCTCAGTAAATAATGTAGAATAACTGAATAAATACAATAAGATGCGCTAGAATATTAATGTGAAATATAAGAAGAAGATCACTCAATAACCAGAATGTCCCCATATAAACAATGACTTAGGAATGTTAAAAAATGAAAAATAAATGAACAAATGTTAAGTTTTTATGCGACATAAGCTGAAATACAAGTAAGTACACACTAACTTTGGCGAATTTAACTAATATTCACAATACAACATTTCAATTTGACGCTTTTATGACACGGCACGATTATTAAAAAATTTAAGGCGTTGTCGTGAGGCACACGAACCAATTATTACTCATACCAAATGTCTTCGAAAAAGCCGTAAAATACTAAAAGGGTAACGAAAGATCGAAAAGAATAGATAATAAAATGAGTCGGCCGATAAGCCGGGTTTTGTCGTGAACAGTCATTCATCTGGGTTATGTGTCACCACATACCTCAAGCAACCTACCCGGAAGTCACGCGGGTCGCGCGCGATAATCGAAATTATCTACTTCCCTATTTGGTCTTGCTCCGAGTGGGGTTTACCCTGCCACCATGCGTTACCACTGGCGCGGTGAGCTCTTACCTCACCTTTTCACCCTTACCTAACTATCCGAAAACAGGCAGGCGGTATATTTTCTGCGGCACTTTCCGTAGGCTCACGCCTCCCAGGCGTTACCTGGCACTCTACCCTTTGGAGCCCGGACTTTCCTCCATTATTCGAAAATAACAGCGACTGTTTGGCCGACTCGAAGCATATTATCCTAGAAAAAATCCTCAGAAGCGAGTGATTAATGCTTAATTTTACAACTGATCTTTTAGTGTTAAGGCGATTTGGTAAACCTGGTTTTTTTTCTGCTCCGTCAATTTGCTTGCAAGACTAACCGCTTGTTTTAATGGCAATTCTGCTAATAAAATCCGTAAAACTTTTTCAACATTTAAACTCACCTCTTGAGCATCGGCTACTGCTGGCTTTCCCGCTACTAATAGAACAATTTCACCTTTGCGTTGATTCTCATCCTGCTCAACAAATTCTAATAACTTGGCTAAAGGTGCTTTATAGATAGTTTCAAATAGTTTCGTCAATTCTCTTGCTAACACAACTTCACGTTCCGAACCCAACACTTCGCACATATCCGACAAGCTATCCAATACACGCCTAGGTGATTCGTAAAAAATCAGCGTTCGAGACTCATCCTCCAATTCTTGCAATACTTTCTTACGAGCTGAAGATTTTGCTGGCAAAAAACCCTCAAAACTAAAACGATCTGTTGCCAAACCGGATGCAGATAGCGCTGTGATGGCTGCGCAGGCTCCGGGAATTGGCTCAACTTTGATTTTGTATTCATGAGCGAGCTTTACCAGTGGGAAGCCTGGGTCACTAATTAATGGTACGCCAGCATCTGAAATTATTGCAACAGACTCCCCTGCTATTACCTGCTGACAAAATCGCTCAGCCATCGCTTTTTCATTATGCTCATGAAAAGCCTGGCATTGAGTTTGAATCTGAAAATAACGCAACAACGGAAGGCTGTGGCGCGTATCCTCTGCGAGGATTAGATCTACCGATTTTAGGGTTTCAATTGCCCGCTCAGACATATCGGCCAGATTGCCAATCGGCGTTGCAACAACATATATTTTTCCTGAACTTGGTGACATTGATATCCTAATAAAATTAATTCACTGGTTTACTCTACGTTTTACAACAATCTAAGGTATTTTACTAAGAAACATTGTAAGTCAACGGCTTAAGCCTATAAAATATATCTGACTCGAACTAGAGACTTCACTTGTGATCGCTCAAATAAAAACCAAATTAACATTGCTTCTTGTAGCTGCTTTATTGATCAGCTGCGCCACAACAAAAGATCGTGATGAGCAAACCGATGCAACCGATCCAACGTTAGATCAACTGATTGGCGAAATTCAAATTGAAGACCCCGAAGCACTTGCAAGACAAGGTAAAACCAATGAAGCAGCCATGCTTTATTTAAAAATTGCCAGTAAAGCATCTGACCCCGAACGACAGAGTTTACAATTAAAAGGTATTCATTTACTTATCAATGACAAATCCTATGAAATTGCCAATAGTTTAATTTCTGAGATTGACGCCTCAAAATTAAATACCGATCAACTCACACATTATGCTTATCTAAACGCCAAGCTTCGCGTTAATGAGAGAAATGCGGAAGAAAGTCTGCAATGGCTAGATTATATTAAAAATGAAAACTATTTAAAATTTACTGACGAAGCTGATGCATTAAAATTGATGATTTCCATTTATGAATTGGCAAGCGACAATCAATCAGCCACTTTAATGCGCATTGAACTTGAACCATTTTTAACAACTGAAATCGATATTATTGCAAATCAACAAGCAATTATTCGTGACTTATTACTAATCGACGAAGCTGAACTACAAAAAATAAGCAGCTTTGAAGAGTCTGTTCGAGGCGTTGCCTGGTTAGAGCTCGCAATGCTAGTGAAAAAATCGAAAAATCCGTTCCGCCTTGGTAGCCAATTAGCTTCATGGAAAGAATTAAATCCCAGCAACCCAGTCCGCAATGAAATCATCGCCGCCTTAGCACCACAGCAGACCGACGAACAAGTAAAGATAGAAAACATTGCGTTATTACTTCCTTTATCTGGCCCATTTAAAAAACCTGCTAGCGCAATACGAGACGGTTTCATGGCAAATTATTATGCAGAAAACTTCACTGAGAATAGGCCGACTATTAGAGTTTACAATTCAGTCAATAAAGAACAGTCTGTCATTGAAATTTATCAACGTGCCATAAGTGAAGGCGCAGATATTGTGGTCGGACCGTTAAGAAAAAAATCTGTAGATCTACTCGCCAGTAGTAGCGACATTCATATACCCACACTTGCACTAAATACGCTAGAGAACGAAGATTATTACGTAAAAAACTTCTATCAATTCGCCTTATCGCCTGAGATGGAAGCCAAGCAAACTGCACAGCGCGCCTGGGCAGATGGGCATAATAGAGCCGCTATCATATTCCCCGAAAACAAATGGGGCATGCGGGTAATTACTGCGTTTAAAAACGAGTGGGAAAAACTTGGCGGAGAAATTGTTTCTGAGAATGGTTATAAAACGAAGAAAAATGACTTTTCAGCTCCCATCAAGGCCCTGCTTGCTATCGATAAAAGCCACGAAAGAAAAAAAAACCTTGCTAAACTATTTAAAACCAATCTAAATTTTGAGCCACGTCGACGACAGGATATAGATTTCATTTTCATGGCATCATTCCCTCGGCAAGCTCGTTTAATACCACCTCAATTAAAATTTTTTCACGCTGGCAACTTACCCATATATTCGACTTCGCACAGCTTTTCTGGAAAAATTAATAACAAAAAAGATAGAGACTTAAATAGCCTTATTGTCGGTGACATGCCATGGACTTTAACAAACACAAAAGATAATAATACCAAACAGCAAATTTACCAAATCTGGCCAAACAAGAGCAAGCAGTTCAATCGTTTTTTTGCATTTGGCAATGATGCCTACTATGTTTTACATTATTTAAATTGGTTACGCGGCAACAGCCACTCACGACTGCAAGGCGAAACGGGCAATTTACACATGAATGAATCCAATCAAATCCTGCGCGAATTAACTTGGGCAAAATTTAAAAGCGGAAAACCTCAACTATTACCTGCTACAGCTAGACTCGATAACTAAAAATGTTATTTCGAAAAAAATCAACTAAAAACATTGGTGACCACGCAGAATCAATTGCAGAGAATTTTTTAATCAATAAAAAAGTTAAAATCATCGAAAAAAACTTCCGGATTAAAGCCGGTGAAATTGATTTAATTGCAGATGACAAAGGAACCTTAGCCTTCATCGAAGTCAAATACAGGTCATCAAGTAATTTTGGCCAACCATTTGAAACAGTGACACACAGCAAACAACAAAAGATTATTCGAACGGCACAAAGCTACTTACAAAAACACCCAAAACTGGCTAACAAAGCCTGTCGCTTTGATGTAATATCCATACACAAGCAAGATATCAACTGGATTCAAAATGCCTTTGACACAACAAGCTAAAAGAGACTTTGCCCACATGAAATTTTTAGTTTTTCTCAGCATCACAATTATTACCAGCCAGTTTATAATAGGCTGTTCCCCCTTAATAATTGCGGGGGGCGTTGCAGGCGCTGGCGCAACTGTTGCAGCTGATCGGCGCTCGGCTGACAAACTTATAGAAGATCAAGCAATCGAAATTCAAGCGACTGATTATCTTTATTCTCATAAAGAATTTGGCAAAGAAATTCATATATCTGTAACGAGTTTTAATGGAACCGTCTTGCTTACTGGTGAAACCTTAAGTAATAAAAGTAAGCAAACGATTATCAATAAAATAAATCAAATGAGGGGTGTGAAAAAGGTCATTGATGTCATAGAAGTAAAAAAACTGGCATCGGCTTCTGATCGCAGCAATGATGTGTGGATTACCAGCAAAGTGAAAAGCCACCTAATTGCTCAAAAAGGCCTACTCACGCGCAGTAAAGTGGTGACTTCTGCCTCAAATGTTTATCTCATGGGTATTGTTAATAATAAAGAAGCTAATCAAATTGTGAATATCGTTAAGAATGTTAATGGGGTAGAAACTGTAACACCCTTATTCGAATCTCGTGATGGTTCTTTAGAAGAGAGTTTGTCTGCCACTGCGCACATCAAACCCATGGAAAAACCTCAACAAGAACTAGAAGAAACAACAGCTATTGAGGATGAAGACGACATTACAGTTCAACCTTATACATTACAACCTGCCATTCGCATGAATACTGATGAGTAATACTCTTAGTAACTCCTTAGTCAAACAACTTCATGATATTTTCGATAACGATAATGTACTTATCGACGAAGCAGAACGTTGGCCCTACGGTTATGACAACAGTCGGAAACATGCCCTACCTGACGCCGTGGTATTTGCCAGAACGCACACACAAATTAAACAACTCGTCAATCTCTGCAACCACAATAAAATACCCATTGTCGCTAGAGGCCGTGGATCTGGCACAACCGGGGCTACAGTACCATTACAAGCTGGCATTGTATTGTCATTAGAAAAAATGAATCGCATTATTGAAATCGACTCAGACAACCGCATGGCCATTGTAGAGCCTGGCGTGACAAATCAAGCATTACAAGATGCAGCGGGTAAGCTTGGTTTTTTTTGGCCGCCTGATCCAACAAGTGCAGCCTTTTGCACCATTGGCGGTAACTTAGCTTATAACTCAGCAGGCCCCAGAGCCGTAAAATATGGTACACCTCGAGAAAATATTCTGGGATTAAAAGCCATTACAGGAAACGGAAAAGAAATTATCACTGGCACTTCAACAACCAAAGGTGTCGTCGGTTTTGATTTAACACGATTAATTGTTGGCTCCGAGGGAACACTTGCAATCATTTCACAAGCTACATTAAAATTAACACCTCTGGCTGAAAGCAAACGAATTCTACAAGTTATCTACCAAGATATGCATGCTGCAGCAAAAGCAGTATCTGGCATTATGGCCCAGCCTTTTACACCAAGTGCGCTAGAATTTATCGATGGCAATGCCATCAATATGATACGAGATTTCTCACAAGCGAACCTCCCTAATAATGCCGGCGCTATGTTAATGATTGAAGTCGATGGCCCCGTTTCAGCACTAGACAGTGGTGTTTCCGAAATTCAAAAAGCCGCATCTAATGATGGACTACTCTCTTTTACAGAAGCAAAAACACAGCAAGAAATTGATAATTTATGGGCAACCCGTAAAGCTTTATCACCAGCGTTACGTAAAGTCGCTCCGAAAAAAATCAATGAAGATGTTGTCGTCCCGGTGTCTCATATTCCGCAACTCATCGATGGTTTGGATCTACTAAGCAAAAAATACCAAATTAAAATTGTAAATTTTGGTCACGCAGGTAATGGTAATATTCACGTAAATTTACTAGTTGACCCCGACGATCCGATACAAGCTAAAAATTCTGAACAGTGTTTGGATGAGGTTTTTTCCATGGTTCTTCGCTTAAACGGTACATTATCTGGCGAGCATGGCGTTGGCATTGAAAAGCGCGATTTTGTTGATAGAGAAATAACTCCGAATAGTTTGCAATTAATGCGAGACATCAAACAAGTCTTTGATCCAAACAAAATATTAAATCCAGATAAAATGTTTCCGCTACAATAACCATTTCAATAACTTATTAACGAAAACGATCAGGATGTCTTTTTTGAGGCACATTCAAGTTTTGTAATTTTAATGTTTGTTCTTTGTATTCCTTTTCTAAACATTTTACATTAAATGTTCTTGTCATCTGACGTAATGCTTCTTTAGCCAATTTATTTGTTGAACTAAGCCGCATATCCTCAAAGGTATACTTTTCCTGCAAACGTATCACAACACACTGGCATTGACCCTCACCACCCACTCTCGTACAACTTTCAAAAACAGACTGGGCAAAGTCTGGTGGCCAAGCTGAAGCAAGCAAAGACTTCGATAAGATCAAAAGAGAAAAAACCAATATGTAACGCAAGGGAACACCTAGTGTTTGTTAACTCAATAATATTATCGACCAAGCATCGTCATTTTGAAGGTAGTGTGAGCTGATCGCCAACCAAAAGCACATTAACGGGAAATTTATTCCTTAATCATTCCAAAATCACTGGCATTTAGACAATTGAATTTGATCTAACACTCATGAATATGTCTTATAATTGTTAGATCAAATGTGAAAATCACAACACAGCTTAGATATAGAACAATATTTATGGGAGAGAACCATAACAACTATTCATAAGCCACGTCTCAATTGAAATTCAAGTAATTACTTATCTGTCTTTTTTGTCTTTTTTGTCTTTTTTGTCTTTTTTGTCTTTTTT
>Ga0316207_10002848_pt1 | contig 17007 bp, 17 predicted proteins | sample 6weekpyrite_MG_FD_204943 | JGI IMG/M metagenome (GOLD analysis project Ga0316207, IMG submission 204943) | Microbial mat bacterial communities from mineral coupon in-situ incubated in ocean water Damariscotta River, Maine, United States -... | ecosystem: Environmental > Aquatic > Marine >...
TTAATACCAATAATCATTCTGATTTGAGCGAGTTTTTTGCCCGCTGTTGGAAAGTCATCAGCAGCGATTGCCTGTTTCATGCGTCGATAAGGGGCAAAGAAAACATGCATAAACAACAGCATCATCAAGATACCCAGGCCCTGCATCAGATTCACGAACAGGGGGAAGTTTCCAAAGCTGCCAAACAGGGTCAGTGCCATCCAGTAACCGCTGCCTAGCAAGCCTAATATGCAGAGCCAGACCCATGGAAAGAACTTGCTAAAAACGTCGCGCCAAAGCGTCAGGCGTACAGGTGGCTCAAGTAGGCTGGCGGCCACCGGGCGAAGGGCCATCCAGGCGAAAAACATCCCGCCAACCCAGATAACGGCAGATAGAAGGTGAAGTGTTATTGCAATACTCATGGGTGTTTTCCCTGAACGCTTAAAATTAAATAATCTCGAGTTAGCCTACGGGGCTGAATAATTTGATAGCCAGCTTTTTACACGTCTAATCAGTTCAGTCTCAAGCCCGACAAAGAAATGGTTTGCACCGGCGACTTCCACCTGTCGGTAGTCCTGGTTGCCGGCTTTACGTGCAGCCTGTTTGCGTTTCTTAACGGTATCGACAACCGACTCAAGATCCTGGCTACCATATAAGTCGAGCAGTGGCAGATCAATCTGTTCCAGGTATGCCAGGTTATTGAGCTCTTTCGGGCCACTCATCTCGCCACCCATACCAATGGCGACATAGGCACGAATTTTTGAAGCATCCTTGGCGAGGTAACTGTTCGCCATGTTTGAACCCAGGCTATGCGCCACGATGACGATGTTCTGGTACTTTTGATCATTGAGATATTGAATAGCGGACTCAAGTCGAGCGGGTACTTCCTTAATGAGGGGGGCATATTCTTCATGCTTGGCATCATTGGCGAGGATCGGTAACTGTATAGATAGCGTTGTCCAGCCATGAGAAGGGAGTTCCGATCGTAGCGGTTGAATGATGTCAGACCAGTTGGGGTGGACACCGCTGCCATGAAGCATCAGGACAGCGCCACGGGCTTTATCGGCCTCATGTTCGGCATAAATACCAAGGAATTTATTGCCATCGGCCTCAAGCCAGACCGCATCTCCGACGATCAAACCGTCAACAATCTGGTCAGCCCAGCGCTTTTCCTTGGCCATGTCTGAGCCGGTTACGAATGGGCTAATAAACCCTAACATCATGATAATTATATAAAATAATGGTTTTTTGAGCATAAGCGACCCATTTCCTGACAGTGATGGTGTTTGAACAATCATAGCGCGAAAATGCTGAAATATCCGCGTTAATCGGGTAAAGTGCGCCGTTCAGATTTTCATGGTGTCGGTTAAACCGGCGCGAAGACAAGTTTCATACATATATAAAGGGTGGCCACCATGGCAAACGATCTTATTGCACCATCGATTCTGTCGGCAGATTTCGCCAAGCTCGGCGAAGAAGTCGATAACGTACTCGCAGCAGGTGCCGATGTTGTGCACTTCGACGTGATGGATAACCATTACGTCCCTAACCTGACAATTGGCCCACTGGTCTGTGACGCACTGCGTAAGCATGGTGTAACTGCTGAGATTGATGTGCACCTGATGGTCAAGCCTGTTGACCGCATCATTCCTGACTTTGCCAAGGCAGGTGCCAGTTACATTACTTTCCACCCAGAGGCCTCTGAGCACATTGACCGCAGCCTGCAGTTGATCCAGAACGAAGGCTGTAAGTCTGGCCTGGTATTCAACCCGGCGACATCACTGGATGTACTTGAGCATGTCATCGACAAGATCGACCTCGTACTGCTGATGTCTGTGAACCCAGGTTTTGGTGGTCAGAGCTTCATTCCACATACACTGGATAAACTGCGCGCAGCACGCAAGATCATTGATGCATCAGGCCGTGATATCCGTCTTGAAATTGACGGTGGCGTGAAGGCAGACAACATTCGTGAAATCAAGGAAGCCGGGGCTGATATGTTTGTTGCAGGTTCAGCGATCTTCGGTGCGGCGAATGATAACGATGCTAACCGCTATGACACGATTATTGGTCAGATGCGCGACGAACTGTCGAAGGCTAAGTAAAATAAAGATCCAACGCAGAGGCGCAAAGTCGCAGATGCCCTGAACCATCAGAGATGGTTAGGGTACGCATAATGAAACCTGGAAGGGTTCTATGCGCAGACATTTTAAAAAACCTTTGTGTCCTTTGCGTTAGATTTTAGAGTAATAAGATATGGCTCTTAGAAAGCCTGAAATGATCCTGATTGACGTAGACGGCACACTGGTCGACAGTGTGCCGGACCTCGCCTATTGCGTAGATGAAATGCTCAAGCAGCTGGATATGCCAGTACGTGGTGAAGACCGCGTGCGTCACTGGGTCGGTAATGGCGTTGAACGACTGGTTGAGCGTGCCCTGGTCGATGATCTTGATGGCTACCCGGCTGAAGCCTTAAAGGCGAAGGCATTACCGATCTTCATGGACCTCTATGCCGAGAATACCTGTGTGCGCAGTTGTCTGTACCCGGGCGTTCAGGAAGGTATGGATTACATGAAAGGCGCTGGCTACAAGCTGGGTTGTGTGACCAACAAGGCCGCTGCCTTTACGATTCCATTACTGAAGCAGCTTGGTATCTACGATGAATTCGCGATTGTCATTAGCGGCGATACGTTGGCAAAGAAAAAGCCGGATCCACTGCCATTATTGCATGCAGCAGAGTTCTTCGACGTAGAACCCGCAAAGGCGATGATGCTGGGTGATTCGGTCAGTGACGTGAAGGCCGCCCGTGCAGCCGGTTTCCAGATTACCTGTATGACTTATGGCTATAATCACGGTGCGAATATCGCCGATGCTAACCCGGATGCCTTGATTGATTCGATGGCTGAGCTACAATCATTGCTCGATAACGCGGAAGCGCAGCTTGCGTCTTAAATAACAATAAAAGTCATTACCCGGAAACATGAACATGGACACAAAACTTGATGAACGATGGTGGCGCTGGTCTGACAACAGAACCAGTAATGCCCTTGTGACCATGACATGCTTAGGAAATGACAATGACACCCGAACAATTCAACGCGCTAGCCGCGCAGCACTATAACCGCATCCCCGTGATGCGCGAGATCCTCGCGGATCTCGATACGCCGTTAAGTGCCTACCTGAAACTGGCCGATGGGCCATACTCTTACCTGTTCGAGTCCGTACAGGGCGGCGAGAAGTGGGGCCGTTACTCGATCATTGGTTTGCCGTGTCGCACCCTGTTGCGTGTGCGTGGTATGGAAATCGAGATTGAGAAAGATGGCGAGGTGATCGAGACCTTCGAGGTAGAAGACCCGCTCACCTATATTGAAGAATTCCAGTCACGTTACCAGATGCCTGATGTCGAGAACATGCCGCGCTTTACCGGTGGCCTGGTGGGTTATTTTGGCTATGACACGGTGCGCTATGTCGAACCAAAGTTAAGACATTGCCCGAACCCGGACCCGCTCGGTAACCCCGATATACTGCTGATGGTTTCAGATGAGGTCGTCGTGTTCGACAACCTCTCTGGCAAGATGTACGTGGTCATTCACGTTAACCCTGAAATCGATAACGCATACAATGTCGCGCAGGCGAGGCTCGATGAACTGGTTGCAAAACTCCGCCAGGCGACGCCTGAATACCATGAGTCCGGGCAAACAAGCACAACCGTTCAGGAGTCAGATTTTGTCTCCGGATTTACTGAAGATGGTTTTAAGTCAGCCGTTGACCGCATCAAGGAGTACATCCTGGAAGGTGATGTGATGCAGACCGTGCTCTCACAACGTCTCTCGATCCCGTTTGCCAATGAGCCGCTCGATTTATACAGGGTGCTTCGCAGCCTGAACCCGTCACCTTATATGTACTTCCTCGACCTCGGTGATTTCCATATTGTCGGTTCATCACCAGAAATTCTGACCCGTGTCGAAGACGGTGAGGTTACGGTACGCCCGATTGCCGGCACACGTCCGCGTGGCAAGACCGAAGCGTTGGACAAGGCGCTCGAGATAGACCTGCTCGCCGATCCGAAAGAACTGGCCGAGCACCTGATGTTGATTGACCTTGGCCGTAATGATGTTGGTCGTGTGGCAGAGATCGGTTCGGTCGAATTGACCGACAAGATGATTATTGAGCGCTATTCACACGTGATGCATATCGTTTCGAATGTAACAGGTAAGCTCAAAGATGGCATGTCAGCAATGGATGCGCTGCGTGCGACATTCCCTGCAGGCACGGTCAGTGGTGCGCCAAAGATTCGCGCCATGGAAATCATTGATGAACTCGAGCCTGTCAAGCGTGGTGTCTATTCAGGTGCGGTAGGCTACCTGTCATGGGAAGGCAATATGGATACGGCGATAGCGATTCGTACAGCCGTGATCAAAGATAAGACCTTACACATCCAGGCCGGTGCAGGCATCGTGGCTGATTCTGTACCGCAGAACGAATGGGATGAAACCATGAACAAGGCGCGTGCCATCTTCCGCGCCGTTGCCATGGCCAGCGCTGGCTTGAATCAGGAGTAATAAACGCAGAGCACGCGAAGACGCAGAGTTCGCCAAGGAGGGCGAAATGGATGAGAATGAAATTGCTTATAGAATCATTGGGGCAGGAATAGAGGTACATAAACATCTAGGCCCGGGGCTACTAGAATCAGCGTATCATGAGTGTTTGAAAAAAGAGCTGAATCTACAAGGGGTTTTATTTGAAAGCGAAGTACCTATTTCAGTTAGCTATAAGAATGAAGTGGTAGATATAGCGTATAGAGTTGATTTACTGGTTGAGAATAAAGTAATTATTGAATTGAAAGCGGTTCCAGGAGTAGATGCTCTTCACAAGGCTCAGTTACTTACGTATTTGAGATTGTTTGATAAGAAGCTTGGCTTGTTGATGAACTTTAATGAGATAGTATTAAAGCAAGGTATATGTCGTGTTGTTAATAATCTATAAAACCTCTGCGTACTTTGCGCCTTTGCGTTCTTTGCGTTACTAACTCGGAATTTACTTATGCTGTTAATGATCGATAATTATGATTCTTTTACCTATAACCTCGTCCAGTATTTTGGCGAGTTGGGTGCGGACGTGCATGTGCATCGCAATGATCAGATTACGGTTGATGAGATCGAAACGATGGCGCCACAGCACCTGGTGATTTCACCAGGACCGTGTACACCTAATGAAGCGGGTATCTCGGTTGACGCTATTAAACGTTTTGCGGGTGAGATTCCGATCCTTGGTGTTTGCCTGGGTCACCAGAGTATCGGCCAGGCATTCGGTGGCAAGATCGTCCATGCCGGTGAAATTATGCACGGCAAGACATCGATGGTGAAACACAACGATTCGGGAGTGTTCAAGGGACTGTCGAACCCGCTTGAGGTGACGCGTTATCATTCTCTTGTGATTGAACAGGCCAGCCTGCCTGGTTGTTTTGAGGTCACGGCATGGACTGAGAATGAAGATGGCAGTATGGATGAAATCATGGGTGTACGGCATAAAGAGCTAGCTGTAGAAGGTGTGCAGTTTCACCCGGAATCGATACTGACACAGCATGGACACGACATGCTCAGGAATTTTTTAGAAATTAAAATCTAACGCAGAGGCGCAAAGACGCAGAGGTCGCAAAGAAATTAATAACTAGGAATTATTTGTGGCCGATAATACTCCGAAGGAAATGTTATGGATATGAAAAGTGCCTTAAAGGCAGTAATCGAACGTCGTGATTTGAGCAGGGATGATATGCAGGCCGTCATGCGATTGATCATGACGGGTGAGGCGACTCCAGCACAAATAGGTGGCTTTCTTGTAGGTCTGCGTATGAAGGGTGAAACTGTAGCTGAAATCACAGCTGCGGCGAGCGTTATGCGTGAACTGGCTGCGGGTGTGAAGGTCGACGGCGATCACGTTGTTGATATTGTCGGTACAGGCGGAGACGGCATTAATACCTTTAATATTTCGACCGCGAGTACGTTTGTTGTTGCAGCTGCAGGCGGCACAGTCGCCAAACATGGTAACCGTTCGGTTTCGAGCAAGTCTGGCAGTGCTGACCTGCTTGAGGCTGCCGGGGTAAACCTGGACCTGTCACCGGAGCAGGTTGGCCAGTGCATTAACGAAGTGGGAGTCGGCTTCATGTTTGCGCCGAAGCACCACAGTGCTATGAAGCATGCCATCGGTCCACGTAAGGAAATGGCAGTACGAACCATCTTCAACGTGCTGGGGCCACTGACAAATCCTGCCGGTGCTCCGAACCAACTACTGGGTGTCTTTAGCAAAGACCTCGTTGAACCCTTGGCGGAAGTCCTGAATGCACTCGGTAGTAACCATGTCCTTGTCGTGCATTCAGCCGATGGCATGGACGAGATCAGTATTGCCGATGAAACCTATGTGACCGAATTAAAGGATGGCCAGATAACCTCGTACACCATTAGTCCAGAGCAGTTTGGCCTGGGGCGTGGCAAACTCGAAGACCTCCAGGTTGATGGTGCAGAGGCCAGCCTGGCTGTGATCAAGGACGTATTCGCGAATAAGCCGGGTGCCGCGCGCGATATTGTCATCCTTAATGCAGGTGCCGCAATTTATGCCGCAGACCTGGTTGATTCACTTGAAGACGGGATGACAAAGGCAGCAGATATCATCGCCAGCGGTGCCGCACAGGCGAAGCTTGATGAACTTGTGAAATTATCGAGTTCAATGTAGGTAACGCAGAGATCGCTGAGGCGCAAAGAACGCAAAGATTTTTTATTTTCTTGCTATGTAGTTATGCCAGACTTGTGCAGTATGGGTTTTATTATTTAATTTTTTTAATTAAGTTTTTCTTCGCGAACTTTGCGCCTCTGCGTACTTTGCGTTATTTCCAGAGAGTTTGATATGAGTGACACCCCGGATATTTTGAAAAAGATCATTGCCCGCAAGCACGAGGAGATTGCTGAGCATAGTGCCAGGGTTTCAATTGATGAACTTAAATCACAACTGGCTGATGCATCACCGGTACGTGGTTTCGTGGAATCGATCCGTGGCAAGCTTGCTGCTGGCGAGTCTGCTGTGATCGCCGAGGTCAAGAAGGCCTCACCGAGTAAAGGAGTGCTGCGTGAAAATTTCATACCTGCCGAGATCGCAAAAAGTTATGCGGCGGCGGGTGCTGCCTGTCTGTCCGTGCTGACGGATATCGATTTTTTCCAGGGCAGTGATGAATACCTGCAACAGGCGCGTGCAGCCTGTGAACTGCCGGTGATTCGTAAAGACTTTATTATTGACCCTTACCAGGTCACCGAAGCGCGGGTCATCGGTGCGGATTGTATTCTCCTGATTGTCGCCTGCCTGGAAGACAAGCAGATGCATGAGTTGTGTTCATTGGCGACCGAACTTGGCATGGATGTACTCGTTGAGGTGCATGATGCAGATGAAATGCACCGTGCGCTGGAACTTGATATTCCCCTGCTAGGTATCAACAACCGTAATTTGCGCACTTTCGAGACGTCACTCAATACGACAATCGAGTTACTTCACCAGATACCGGATGATCGCATTGTCGTGACGGAAAGTGGTATCCATAGTCGCGAAGACGTCGAACACATGCGTAAGCATGATGTGAATACCTTCCTGGTGGGTGAAGCGTTTATGCGTGAAGATGTTCCAGGCCAGAAATTGCAGGAACTGTTTTTCTAACAGGGTCTAGCGTGTCCCAAATACAACCATCGTTTTACCTTTCACGGAAATCAGACGTTGTTCTTCGAGGTTCTTCAGAACGCGACCGACCATTTCACGTGAACAGCCGACGATACGACCGATTTCCTGACGTGTAATCTTGATTTGCATGCCATCGGGGTGGGTCATCGCATCAGGTTGTTCACATAGATCCAGCAGGGTGCGGGCAACGCGACCGGTGACATCCATAAAGGCGAGGTGACCGACCTTTCGGCTAGTGTTCTGCAGACGCACTGCCATCTGTGATGCAAGTTCGAACATGATGTCGGGGTTTTCACTTGAGAGCTGACGGAACTTGCTGTAGCTGATTTCGCCGAGTTCACATTCAGTACGTGCGCGTACCCAGGCACTGCGTTTATTGTCCGGTACGAAGAGACCCATCTCACCAAAGAAGTCACCCGGGTTCAGGTAGGCAAGCACGATCTCGCGGCCATCCTCATCTTCTATTAGAACGGTAACGGAACCTTCGATGATGTAGTAGAGAACATCCGGGACATCACCCGCATAGATAATGACGCTCTTGGCCGGATAGCGACGATGGTGACAGTGCTCCAGAAAACGCGTGATGGCTGGGTTGTCATCGGTTTTAATCATGGGTTGTGTGAGTGCAGCATGTCTCATTCTTATAGTATAGGCTATCGAGTGTAGGCGTTTTTGTTTCCAGTGTCGAATAGTCGGTTTTTTTTGTGACGGAATTCCCATTATCAAGAGAAAAGCTGATTATGGTAACCTTCGCGCTGAATGATTGATTGCGGAGCAGTAAATGAAAACAAGGGTGAAATGGGTTGAAGATGCCACTTTTCTTGGGGAATCAGGGAGTGGACATGCCATTGTTATGGATGGGCCGCCCGATCACGGTGGACGCAACCTCGGTGCCCGCCCGATGGAGATGCTCTTACTGGGGATGGGCGGCTGTACGATGTTTGATGTCATGATGATTTTGACCAAGGCGCGCCAGGATGTGCGTGATTGCATCGTTGAGCTTGAAGCTGAACGCGCTGAAGAAGAACCCAAGGTCTTTACCAAGATCCATGCCCATTTCAGGGTAATAGGTAAGGACCTGAAGGAAGCTCGCATTAAACGCGCGATTGAGTTGTCAGCTGAGAAATACTGTTCTGCATCCATTATGCTCGGTGCGATGGCAGAAATTACCCATGATTACGAGATTGAGGAAGTCGAATGAAGCGTCCTCCTGCGACGGGTGGTATGCGGCATGTCGCTATCTATGTCGAAGCCTTTGATGCATGTGAGCATTTTTATACTGATCTATTGGGCATGGCGGTTGAATGGCGTCCGGATCCTGACAATGTTTACCTGTGTTCGGGCAATGATAACCTTGCCTTGCACCGTGCCGAGAACAGTTTTTCTGAACAGGGTCAGCACCTCGATCATATCGGTTATATCCTGCGCAAGATTGAGGATGTCGATAGCTGGTATGAATTCTTGCTTGCGCACGAAGTTGAGATGCGCACCCAGCCGAAGACACATCGCGATGGTGCACGTAGCTTTTACTGCTATGACCCGGATGGTAATACCGTGCAGATGATCTACCACCCGCCTATTTCAGATAAGTGCTAGCCAACTACTATTATATTCCCTCACCCCAACCCTCTCCCAAAGGGAGAGGGTTGGGGTGAGGGGAGTAATCAGGTTGGTATGACGTAAATCTGAATACCTGTAACAGGCATTCACCAAAGAGCAATTCTAAATCCGGTATGCAGTCGTCGTCATGATCTTCGAGGTGAATTTCATGGCCTGCTTGATAGGCTCAGGCAATTCTGCACCACCCGCTTCCAGCGCAGTGGTGGCATGATGGCTTTCATCTTCTTTCATTTGTTCAAGAATGGCACGGCTACGCGCATCTTGTGAAGGCAATTGCCCAAGGTGTTCATCGAGGTGACGTACAACCTGGTGCTCGGTTTCTGCAACAAAACCAAGACTCCACTTATCACCAGCAAGACCTGCTGCCGCACCGAGTCCAAATGACCAAGTGTACCAGAGCGGGTTGAGTAGGCTTTTGTGACTACCGAGTTCATCAAGGCGCCGTTCACACCAGGCGAGGTGGTCGTTTTCTTCATCGGCAGCACGCTGCATACTTTCGCGCACCGTGTCGAGTTTCGCTGTCATGGCCTGTCCCTGGTAGAGCGCTTGGGCGCAGACTTCGCCGACATGGTTGACGCGCATCAGCCCGGCAACATGCTGCTGTTGTGAGGCATCCATGTTTGCATCAGGGATATCGTCAGCGGGATTGCTGCGTTCGGTCACCTTGGGTTTACCGAAAACTGTCCGTAGTGCCTGGTCGAGCCCAAGGGCGACCTGGTCGGCGAATGTGTAGTGGCGTGAGCTCATAGTGAAGAGTATCTAATAAATCGTCAAGTGTTACCAGATTTAGCCAGGTAAAAGCTGCTGTGCTAACAATTCAACCGGATGTATTACCTGGAGTTTAATCCCTTTCTTTTTCAGGCCTGACTGGATATGCATGGCGCAGCCGATATTGCTTGTGAGCAGTGTATCGACCTTTTGAGAGGCAATCTCTTCCAGCAGTGGCTCACGTAATTCATCGGCCATTTCAGGTTGTTCATACATATAGGTGCCTGCTGCTCCGCAACAGCCACGCTGAGAGTTGAGGGGCACACACTCGAGTTCTGGTATACGGGCAAGTAGTTCGATGACGGCTGAATCCTGGCGGAGGACGTTTTTCAGGCTGCATGGTGTATGCAGGGCGATGCGTGAACTGAGAGCTTTGAATTTCGCGCCGTGTTGTTGAATATGTTCGAGGACATACTGACTGATATCCACTACGCGCTTCTTGCTAACAGATGAATCTATCAGGCTTGTACCGCAACCACTTGCCAGGCTCAGGATAGGGAGGGTTTCATCACTGCTAAATGCAGCCATGTTTTGGCTAGAAAGTTGTTCAGCGCGATTCGAGTCACCGTGATGACGCGCGACACCGCCACAACAAGTTTGATTGGCTGGGATGTGCACCGTGACACCGAGCGCATTGAGGAAATTAATCACAGTTTTCGTTAAGGTGTTGCCAAACAGTTCTTCACTGCAACCTGTGAACAGCATCACCGATGCGACTTCATCCCTGGCGGTATAGGCCTGTTGTGGTGGATGGTAGCGGTGCATACGCGGTAGCTTTTCAAGCATGCGATTGGTCGAGGCATTGAGAAACAGTTTACCTACATCAGACAGTCCACTACGTTGTGCCAACCATAGTCGCTGGTTGAACTGCCTGCGCTTATCCGGATCTGCAACGATGTCGATTATCTCATCGGTTGGCCCAGGTGTTGTAGCGGGTTGTGAAAGATGTGCACGAAGACCATCGATAAAAGCACCGAATTTAACACCAGATGGACAAACCCGTTCGCAGCTACGACATAGCAGGCAGTGATCGATATGCTCACGTACACTGTCATCAGCTTCCAGCTGCTTACCCAGTAAGGCTTTACCGAGCATCAGGCGGCCACGTGGAGACTCATTTTCTGTTTGTTTGAGTGTGTAGGTTGGGCAGTGGGGTAGACACATGCCACATAAAACACATTTGTCAGCTTCGGCGATGAGTGATGTAGAGGAAGAAAAATTCGACACCGGGTTAGTGGCCTTTTAAAGAAAGTGAAATACTTGTTATGGCATGGCATTCTACGCGTTCACCGAAGATTAATCATGGCGGCTTTAAAAATGAGTTACTACACACATCATGTTTTCTTTTGTACTAATCAGCGCGATGAAGGTTGTGAGTGTTGTCAAAATTTTGATGCGCAAGCAATGCGTGATTATGCAAAAGCGAAAAGCAAGCAAATGGGTATAGCAGGTAAGGGTGGCGTTCGCATTAATTCAGCAGGTTGCCTGGATCGATGCAGCGAGGGGCCAGTGATTGTCGTTTACCCGGAAGGTGTCTGGTATAACTATGTGGATGAGGACGACATTGATGAAATATTAAACAATCATCTTAAAGGTGGTGATGTCGTCAAAAGGCTGCAAATTTAATTATTTTTCCAGATTTTGAGAGCATTGATAAAAATAATCAAATAACTTAATAAAATCAATTAGTTAATGCTTTTTTAGAATGATCTGAATGAAACCAGCGGCCTGCTGAATATTGCTAATGTTAATTCTAATTGGATTACTTCAACTTGCTGATTTATATATATAAAAACTAGTCGTTGACAAAAAATTCCTTATCACCGATCCTTATTAACACCACAAGCACCGGCCTGCCCGGGCAAGAACACTCTAACATTCCTCCACGAATTGAAGAGTCTAGTGGTACGAGGCGCGATTCCAAACGGGATCGCGCCTTTTTTGTAACTCGAGCCATCCGAGATAGTTACTAAGCCCATAAACCAGGATGAAGGTTTATATGAGCGATGTTTGTCAGAGATTAAAAAATAGTTATTTTTAATTAATATCAATAGTTTAACCATTATGAATGCTTTTAACGGTTATTCTTCCAAATAAATATTAGAAAACTCTTAAATTAGACTTGACTAATATACTTATCTTCACTAATATACGTATCAAGTTTCCGGCGGGATGCTGCTCAAGAGAGCATTCAGTCGATACAGTCCTCCTCCACCTCCCTAATGGTGGAATTTGTTAGGCGCTGCACCCTATGCAGCGCCTTTTTTTTTGCCTCGAACCATCGGAGATGGTTGAGGTACTCACAACGAATCCCAAAGGGATTCTGTGAGTGGTGAAATTCTGAGCCATAGAAATAAAGGAAAAAGTAATAAATTCAACGTAACACGGACAGCTGGAGATGGTTGAGGTACTCATAACGAACGCTGAAAGCTGGCGCATAGAACCCTGAGGGTTCATTATGCGTAACCTACCCGACACCTGTCGGGTCAGGCCATCTATGAGTGGTGAAATTCTATGCCGCCGAAATAATAGAGATAGCTAAGAATTCAACGCGTTACAGATAAACCGGGACGAAGATTAGGGTACTCATAACGAACGCTGAAAGCTCGCGCATAGAACCCTGATGGTTCATTATGCGTAACCTACCCGACACCTATCGAGTCAGGCCATCTATGAGTGCTGAAATTCTATGCCACCGAAGCAATGGAGACAGCTAAGAATTCAACGTGTTACAGATAAACAGGCCGAAGGTTATTGGCTCATAGAAGCCTTACAGGCTTCATTATGAGCAGCCTACTCAATGTCCTACTTCGTCAGTGCAATCCATAATGAACCGCATTTATGCGGTTTTATAAGGGATGAAATTCTAAGCTGCCTATACAGTGGAGAGAGTAAAAGACTAAATCTGGCACAGATTAGGCTTGAATGGCTGATTTATTCATTAAAAGCCTTGTTGATATAGGTTTTGGGTGTGGCGGGGTGCTATAAGTAGATTATTAAGAAATACAGTAGAAAAGATCACCTTGATCACTTGTAACCACGGTCGGACTCGAGTAATATTCCGCCTCTTTTCGCACCATCTTTTGGATAACTGGCATGATTGGAACAAAAACATTCAGTGCAAAACCGGCTGAAGTGAAGCGCGACTGGTATGTCGTGGACGCTGAAGGCAAGACGCTTGGTCGTCTGGCAACAGAAATCGCTCACCGTTTGCGTGGTAAACATAAGCCTGAGTACACACCTCACGTGGACACAGGGGACTACATTGTCGTCATCAATGCAGAAAAAGTGCGTGTGAGCGGCCGTAAGTCTACTGATAAGGTCTATTACCACCACACTGGTTACATCGGTGGTATCAAGTCGATCACATTCGACAAGCTCCTGCAGAAGGCACCGGAACGTATCATCGAGAAAGCCGTTAAAGGCATGCTGCCAAAGAACCCACTGGGTCGTGCGATGTACCGCAAGCTCAAGGTCTACGCAGGTAGCGAACACCAACATAGCGCCCAGCAGCCAAAGCCGCTGGATATTTAATAGCTACAGGTCAAGAACATGGCAGAAACTTACTACAGCACTGGTCGTCGCAAATCATCAACAGCACGCGTCTACATGACAGCGGGCAGCGGCAACATTACTATTAACAATCGCGCGATTGAAGATTACTTCGGTCGTGAAACGTCACGTATGGTTGTTCGTCAGCCACTCGAACTGACTGATCACGCTGGTACATTCGACATCAAGGTCAATGTAAAGGGCGGTGGTAACACAGGTCAGTCAGGTGCGATTCGTCATGGTATTACTCGTGCCCTGATGAAGTACGATGAAACACTGCGTAAGTCACTTCGCCAGGCTGGATTCGTGACACGTGATGCACGTGAAGTTGAACGTAAGAAAGTCGGTCTGCACAAGGCTCGCAAGCGTCCGCAGTACTCGAAGCGTTAATTGCGTTTCGGTTGCCGCCTTGGTTACAAGGCGCGCCGTTATCAGACAATTGGGGAATCGTCTAACGGCAGGACTACGGACTCTGACTCCGTCAATCAAGGTTCGAATCCTTGTTCCCCAGCCAAATATAAAAATACCCGCTATATGCGGGTATTTTTATGTTTTAGGTCGATGAATATAGTATTTGAACCTACAAGATAGGGGTCGACAAAATTGCAGCGGCAATTTTGGACGCCGAAGGCGGTCCCGCAGGGACGAGGCGCATTTCATACTAATGCGCTGAGCAATCCTTGTTCCCCAGCTCATAAACAACAAAGCCCGCTCTATGCGGGCTTTGTTGTTTATGAGATATGGACACGGATGAGAACCCTGGTTCGACAAATTCGCGGCGGCGAATTTGAACGCGCTTTTAGGCGCGGCCCGAAGGGTGAGGCGCATTTCATATTAATGCGCTGAGCAATCCTTGTACTTTAGAACCGCTTCGCGTTTCATTAAGTATTTCCTACGTTATGCTCCAGTCTTCCCCAGCCAATAAAAAGAAGGGCTTAGCAGAAAGGCTAGGGTCTTTTCTTTTTTGTGGGACACTCATGGGACAGTTGGCAAGTCAATTACCTTAAGTTCTACGGTTGTGTTCTAATTACACTGAACCTTTCATAATTAGAAATTAGCCAAGGCGTTGTTGGCGTACTGGCTTAGTGCAACAGTCATGAATAACCTTAGCCAGAACGATCCAAAAAAAGAAAAAGTACAAGATTTTATTCGGAACGGCCGTCTTGATGCGGCTATGGTAGCACTAAAGGATTTGTGCAAAGAGAACCCAAGTGATGATGGAACATGGTTGATGTTGGGCGATGTATATGGACAACAAGGTAAGTTATCTGACGCGTGTAGTTGCTTTCAAGAAGCTGTAAATGTTCGTGCTGAAAACGATCAAGCACAGTTTATGTTGGGTTTCACGTTTCAACAGCTCGGAAAGCATGCAGAAGCTGTAAATGCTTACCAGGCCGCAATTAGTATAAACCCTGATAATGCTGATGCCAGGCATAACCTGAAGTCGGCATTGCTACTTCTTAACGGTTATGAAGAAGTACTCAGCGATACTATCCTTGAGCAAACAATGCAGTGCCTGATGTGGCACATACACCCTGAATGGGGTGATAGGAATTCGCTTGACGTCATCAACCGGTTGCTAGCAAAGAAGCTTCGACCCGAAGGGTGGGAAACGAATATGCATCTTGATATCGGGCCACATCAAGTTCATTCACGCCAGGAACAATGGACGATTGATAAACTGGAAAAATTATCTCGAGATCATTCTTCCAGGGGAGGAGATGATTTCGGCTGTCCAATAATCATAATCGAATACGAAAGTAAGCAATATCTGCTGGATGGAAATCACAGGGTTAACCGTTGGATTAAGACAAGAGACCCTAACCCTCACGACATAAATATCCACACCATTTCGGGAGGCGGACAATTTACCGTGTTGCCGGCTATCCAGGCAACAAACATGAAACCTGCGAAACCACCGACAGGAAAGACTATTTTATCGGGTACCACGCCTCATGAAATGACAGGGGAAGTATCAGACACGTTACGTAAATACATGGCACTGCCAGATTCAGGGTGGACAGAGATACAATTGGCGGAAGACTTTTCAAAAGATGTTGTCGTTAAAGCAAATATGACAAATGTTTTTTCAGTGCTCACTATTCATAATTCAATGGATTTAGCTATGGCAGATCGGGTTGTAGAGAGCCAACGTGCTGACGCTGTACGTCCAGGCAAGATGCATGTGAGCCAGTCTGTTTGGGATATTGACAGTGAACAATATGCCCTTGATGAATGGGTAACGGTAGGCGCGGATTATTTTTTAAATGTTGGAGCCTGGGGGAAACTGGAGGACCAGGAAACGCGAGACCAAATGTCTAATATTAACGAGAGTCTATTACCAGTAACGTTATTAAATGCATTCTTGGAGTCGAAGATCGAGCATGCTGGCCTTTTATATTTTGAAGGTAATACATATATTTTTTTCGAAGCAATGACCAGAAAGCAACAAGAAAAGGAATTAAGGGAACAAGTTTGGGTAGATAAAAACTCCTTGTTTATCCGGAAGCACAGCCATGCCCTGTATCAAAATAATGACCTTGTTTCGGAGAAGGTGGCCGTATTTGTTGAACATAATACAGAATTATCAATTTCCGCACCGGAATGGCTTAATTTTGACTCAGATAATAAGATTATAAATTCATCTGTATGCGTTATTGAGCATTGGTGAAAAACCGGGAATCTGAAACCTGTCGTTAACTGACTAAAATAATAAACGCATGCTAAACACCGACTCAATTGATCCACAAAAACAAAAGGCACAAGACCTTATTCAAAAAGGACGTTTTGGTGCTGCAGCGAAATTATTAAAAAAATTATGCAAGGCGAATCCCTATGATGACGGGGCTTGGCTAATGTTTGGTGACCTGGTCGGGCAACAGGGGAAGTTTCGCGAAGCAGTAAAATATTTTGAAAAAGCGGTTAATGCGCGGTCCGGCAATGACCAGGCACATTTCATGCTGGGTTTCTCACTGCAGCATATTGGTCGGCATGATGAAGCCATCAAGGCGTATCAGGCTGCGATACAGGTTAACCCCTATAACACAGATGCAAGGTACAACCTGAGTTCTTCACTGCTGTTATTGGACAGGTATGAAGAGGCTCTTAAGGTGTGCCTTGATTCACTCGAAATTGCTACTGACGATGTTTTTTTGCTTGTTAACACAGGCAAGTCATATTTTGGCCTCAATGACCTGGTCAATGCTGAATCATATTTCAGGAAAGTGCTTGGGGTTGAACCGGGTAACTATGATGCCCTGACAGCGATGGCGGGTGTAATGGATAGAAAGTCAGATCTGGACGTTGCCATTGAATATTATAAAAAGGCACTTGCAGTCCAACCTGATCTACCTCAATCGCACAGTAATC
>Ga0316207_10002849_pt1 | contig 17000 bp, 15 predicted proteins | sample 6weekpyrite_MG_FD_204943 | JGI IMG/M metagenome (GOLD analysis project Ga0316207, IMG submission 204943) | Microbial mat bacterial communities from mineral coupon in-situ incubated in ocean water Damariscotta River, Maine, United States -... | ecosystem: Environmental > Aquatic > Marine >...
TAAAGTCAGCGAAACGGGTTTTATTGATGTCCATTTTAAAAGCGGTCAGCAGATCATGAAACAGCGAGAGGGGGAGATCATGCCTTGTAATCACATCGGCGAGAGCGATAAAGATCGGATCATCGATGGCCTCACCCTGCGCAATGGCGCTCAGTTTATCTGAGTAGTCATCGAGTTTGGCATGACGCTGCGCCTTGCTCAGCTCGCCCTCATCGGCAAAGTCATCGGCAGTGCGGGCAAACGCATAGATCACGCTGATGGGCCGGCGCAGTCTTTTCGGCAGCAGGCGGGAGGCCACCGGGAAATTTTCATAGTGGCCGGCGGCCAGCGACTGGCAGTGGTGGCAGGCTTGTTCGAGACGGGACATATGCTTATGATAAGCCGACAGGGTGTATGGCCGCTATATCGGATGAATAAAATATGAAACGACTCAAAATGCTGGTGCTTGGATTATTGCTGGGGCTGTGTCTGGGGCTGTGGTTCGGGGTCAATATTGGCAAGGGTAGACCGCTGTACAGCAATCCTTTCGACGGCGACAGCTTTCAGAAAAAAGCAAAACGCACAGCCGATGAAATGCTGGAAGATACCAGGCGTGCCCTGCGCAAATCGCTGGAGTGAACCATTTGCCCTGAAATACCCCCCGCAAATAGGCGCATTAAAACCGACCATAATAATATGGTTAGGTGCTGAGTTATCCCCGCGAAATGTTACTCAAAATCAATATGTTACGCAAAAATTCAACGCTCGCCGTCATTCTGGCTTACCCCATGCCGGAATGACGAAGGATTTAATTTCGGCACATCAATAAATTCTGGACCTAAAAAATGAATAATTAAAATATACCAATTATCTGGAATTATCGGTGCGACATACGTGTTCCTAAATATAGCCGCTCATGAAAGGTCTTTACCGAACCATCGCTCAAACCATTCAATCGCAGGTTCAGGCTTACCATAGAGATAGCCCTGATGAATCACCTTAGCACGTTCATTGAGGAAGATGGCCTGCTCTGCAGTTTCCACGCCTTCCGCAACAACCTTCAGGCGCATGTGTTCGGCCACAACCAGGATTGTTTCCACCAGTGCGGCGTCCCCCTCATTGACAGGCGCATCCTGAATGAAACTTCTATCGATCTTCAATTCGTGAACGGGCAAGCGTTTAAGGTAGGCCAGTGAAGAGTAGCCAGTACCGAAATCATCGATCGAAAAGTGAATTCCTAATGCGGCAAGTTCACTCATTTTGGCAATCGCGTCGTTGATGTCTTCAATCACTAATCCTTCGGTTACCTCCAGGGTGAGGTGATTTGGATCGGCGCCGGTTGAGGCCAACAAATCTTTGAGCCAGGGTATAAAACCGGCATGACGAAACTGGCGCGGACTAAGGTTCACAGATAGACGGAATGGATGACCCGCTATGGTTGCTTTAGCCATCAGCTGCAAGGCTTCTGAAAATACCCAGCCACCCACATTGATGATGAGATCAGACTGCTCGGCAACCGGGATAAAAACCCCAGGCAGGATAAGGCCGCGATCAGCATGCTGCCAGCGAACCAGGGCCTCGGCTCCGACCAGCTGCCTTTGTGTATCTACCTGAGGTTGCATAAAAAGGCGCAACTCCCCATTCTCAAGGGCGTGGTGCAGTTCTCGCTCGATGCGGAAACGCTGTTCCACCGATTCGCTCATGCCGGATTCAAAGAACGCGCTTTGGTTGCCGCCATTCTCTTTTGCACGGTGCAAGGCGGTGTCTGCCCGTCGCAGGATAGCTCCAGCGCTCTCATCAGGCGCTTCCGGGTAAATGGTAATACCCAAACTGACGGTAACAGAAATCTTTTCGTCATTGATGACAAGGGGTTGTCTTATGGCTTCCAGGATCTTCTCCGCTACCGCGTGAGCGTGGTGGTGGGTCTGTTCAAGTTGCTGGCCCAACTCCGGTATAAGGATGGCAAACTCATCAGAGCCTGGGCGCGCCAGGGTATCACCTTCATCCAGCAGACCTGATAGCCGCTTGCCTACAGCCTGGAGCAATGCATCGCCTAGAGTATGACCACGCGCGTCATTGATATTCTTGAAACGATCGAGATTGATCAGGAATAACGCAGCATGTTGCTTATAGCAACGACTCACAGCCAGAGTCTGGGTTAACCGTTTCATCAAAAAAGTGCGATTAGGCAAGTCGGTGAGGGCATCGTAGTAGGCCAGGTAGTTGATCTGCGCCTCGGCTTGCTTCTTCTCGGTAATGTCCTGCTTGATTGCAGCGTAGTGGGTGACCTGTCCGTCAGCCTCACGAATGGGTGAGATAGTGGCCTTCTCGATATATTCACTACCGTCCTTACGTTTATTGAAAAATTCGCCTTGCCAGACGTCCCCTTGCAACAGAGTTACCCACAACTCTTCATAAGTTTCCGCCGGTGTCTTTCCGGATTTCAGGATACTGGAATTCTGGCCAATTATCTCCTCGTTACTATAGCCGGTGTTATGGACGAAAGCTGCATTGACATACTCAATCTCGCCCACAAGGTTTGTAATAAAAATACTCTCGGGGTTTTGTTCTATTACCTGTGACAGGGTGAGCGTTTTCTCTTCGGCAGTGTGGCGCCTGGAGATTTGAAGTTCCAGTTCTTTGTTAGCGGCAACGATCTCGCTTGAGCGGCGGCGTTCGTCTGAGATCATCCGGCCGAGAAAAATAACCGTCAACAGCGCCAGAACACTGACCACCAGCCCCGGCACTTCATCCATGCCTGTCGTCAGCTCCGGTGGCCATGAGTAGCCTTTTTTTAACAGGGTAAGGATTTGACGGAGCGCCATCAGGGCGATCATTGCGCCCAGAAAGCCAAACCGCCAATCCCGAACTGTACGCCACAGATGTAAGGTCCAGCCCAATGCGATCAGTCTAATTAAAACAGAAGTGCTTATAATGAGGCTCATGTATACCGGTTATCCATTTTGTTTGTGTTGGTGTATATAAATTACGCTAATTACCCGTTCTACAATCACCACGTGTCCCTACGCATCATTTGTTTCTTCGGAATCATCGACCACGATCGCCCGTACACCGGTTTCAATCTGCTCACTGCCTTCCAGTTTCTTCGCTGTGCTGATGCCCATCTCGGTAAATTTCTGCGCGCTGGGCAGGATGCGGCTGTCGAACGATCCCACCGCACTGTTATAGTGTTTGGTGCTGGACTCCAGGCTGCGGCCGAGTTTCTGCAGGTGGCCGGCAAAGGTGCCCAGGCGTTTATACAGTTCTTCGCCGACTTGTTTGATTCTCTCGGCATTTTCCGCCAGCTGTTCCTGTCGCCAGCCGTAGCCCACCGCGCGTAGCAGGGCGACGAAGCTGGTGGGGGTGGCGAGAATGACCTGCTGGCGCAGGGCGTCTTCCAGGAGGGACGGATCATTGTCCAGTGCGGCGCCTAAAAACTGATCGCCGGGGATAAAGAGCACGACGAAGTCCGGCGCTTTACTGAATTGGGCCCAGTAAGCTTTGCCAGCCAGCTCGTTAACGCGGTTACGCACATTGCGGGCATGGCGAATGAGTTCCTGAGCGCGGCTTTCGTCGTCTTCTTTTTCAATTGCGCTGAGATAGGCGTCAAGCGGAGTTTTGACGTCGACGACGATCTCGCGGCCATCGGGCATGCGGATGATCATGTCGGGGCGTTGCTGACCATCGTCGGTGCGTACGGTTTCCTGCTCATAGAAATCACAGTGCTCCACCATCCCCGCCAGTTCAGCCAGACGCTTCAAGGTCATCTCGCCCCACTGGCCGCGTACTTCAGGTCGGCGCAGGGCATTGACCAGATTGCGCGTTTCCGTGCTAAGGCTGGCCTGCGCCCGCGCCATGTTTTCGAGATGGGTGTGCAGAGCGCCATAGGCCTCGCGGCGCTCCTTTTCCATGCCCTGAATTTGTTGGTCAGTTTTATGCAGCGCTTCCTGAATGGGTTTGATCAGATGCTCAATGGCCTTTTCTTTCTGGCCCAGATCGGATTGCGCCTGGGTCTGGAACTGTTTGAGATTTTCCTGTGCCAGTTTCAGAAATTCATCGCTGTTGTGTTTCAACGCCTGTTGCGACAGATTGCTGAAAGTATCCGAGAGCTGTTCGCGGATCTGTTGTTGCGCCTGTTGATGAACCTGTTCCAGCGCAGTGATTTTTTCCTCGGCATTTTTCTCCTGCAGTTCGAGGCTGGTGGCAAGCTGGGCATTGCGCTCGCGCAGGGCGCTGATGCGGGTTTGCAGGAACAACCATGCGCCGAGCGCACCGAAGGCGGCGGCAGTCAGGGTAATGGCAAGGTAAACAGGGGTATCAGTCATAATGGTTATTTTTTTTGCTGCGGTACTGGTTTTAGATCTGAGTTATCCTCACAAAATGGTGATCAAAATCAATATGTTAACGCAAAAATTCAACACTCACCGTCATTCCGGCATACTCACCGTCATTACGGCATGGGGTAAGCCGGAATCCAGAAGATATGATAACTGGATTCCGGCTCATAGCGCCCGAAGGCTGAAAACCATGCCAGAATGACGAAGGATTTGATTTTAGATATAAATTCGCGGGGATCCCTCAGGTTTTAGATGCCATATTGCTCAGCCAGCGAAGAATATCATCAGCTGATTCAACACTCGCATCGGCGCCCCATTCATGGGGCCGGTCTGTTTCATGGAGATAACCAAACAGCGCCAGCAGGGTGTGCATGCCAGCGCGCCTGCCAGCCATGATATCGCGTTCGGCATCGCCGACATAGACACACTGTTGCGGCAGGCTGCCAGCGAGTTCGCAGGCGTGCAGCAGGGGTGCGGGGTGGGGTTTGCGCTGGTCCAGGGTATCGCCGCTGACGATGCAGGCGGCGCGCTGTTTCAAATCCAGCTCGGCCATCAGCGGTTCAGTGAGCCAGCCCGGTTTGTTGGTGACCACGCCCCAGTTGCCGCCGCTTTCTTCAATATGCGCCAGCACCCTGTCCATGCCCGGAAATAGCCGGGTGTGGTGAGCGATGTTGTCCCGGTAATGATCCAGCAGTTGCAGGCGCAGCGCCTCCGCTTCGTTGCTGTCAGGGGAAAGATTAAAACCGACTTCAATCAGCGCTTTGCCGCCGTGGGAGACAGCCGGGCGGATTTTTTCAAAGGGCAGGGCGGGCTTGCCGGCTGCCTGTCGCACCGCATTCAGCGCCGCAGCCAAATCGGGGGCAGTGTCGGCCAGCGTGCCATCCAGATCAAAGAGGACAGTTTTGATTCTCGTCACTTGTCCCTCGTAACTTTTACTTCTGGCAATACACTAGATAATTCACGCTGACATCATGGCCCAGTGAATAGCTCTGACTCAGTGGGTTGTAGCTCATGCCCGTAATTTCCTGCAGGTTTAGATCGGCCTGCCGGATCCAGCTTTCCATTTCGGAGGGTTTGATGAATTTGCTGTAGTCGTGGGTGCCCTTGGGCAGCAGTTTCAGCAGGTATTCCGCACCAACGATGGCAAACATGTACGCTTTGGGATTGCGGTTGATAGTGGAGAAAAAGACGTGGCCATCGGGCTTGACCAGATTGGCGCAGGCGCGGATCACCGAGGCCGGGTCCGGCACATGCTCCAGCATCTCCAGACAGGTGACGACATCGTATGCATTGGGCTTTTCTGCCGCCAGCTCTTCGGCGGTAATCTGCCGGTAATCCACCTCGACCCCGGACTCCAGCTGGTGCAAACGCGCTACGCCAAGCGGCGCTTCGCCCATGTCGATACCGGTAACGACAGCGCCCCGCTGGGCCATGCTTTCGGACAGAATGCCGCCACCGCAGCCCACATCGACTACGGTCTTGCCGGCCAGCGCCGCGCGCTGGTCGATAAAATCAAGTCGCAGGGGGTTAATGTCATGCAGGGGTTTGAATTCGCTGTGGGGATCCCACCAGCGCGAGGCCAGTTCTTCAAATTTGGCGATTTCCTGTGGATCGATATTCCGGCTAGTGCTGTTCATGGGCGGCTAGTTTACCATACTAATATAAAGTTCCTAACAGCAGATCATAACCGGGTTCTTAAAGGGTATTGACTATATCTTTATTCACCCCCCACTTGTTAAAAACCATCTGAACCTCCTGGTTACTGGCAAAGTCGTTAGCATCAGCTTCCATGGTGGCGGCTTTAAGTTCGTCAATTTGCCATTCGTTTAGCTCGGTGGTTGACTGAGACATACCACACCTCAATTGTGTTTATATGTGCATAATTTAGCACAAAGCTGTGCCTGAAGCGCATTCGCGCAGGCTGGAACCTGTCAGATTTTCGCTGCTATTCTGGACAGCTAAACAGCAGATCCCGCTAAATATCACACTGAAAGCCTCAATATCATACATTTCATGGAAGTTTGGGCTATAATGCGCCGCCGTCGTGAAGCATCCCGGGGCGCGGGCGATCCGGATTTTGTCTGGGATTTGCCGGTTGTGATTGTGGGTAGGCCGGCAAGCCGCTGATTAATAAACATTTTTTACACGAGTAGCAGGAACATGACTGATTTAACAAACTACAGAAATATAGGTATTTTTGCCCACGTGGATGCAGGTAAAACTACGACCACGGAGCGCATTCTTAAGCTGACCGGCAAAATTCATAAGACCGGTGAAGTGCATGACGGCGAAGCCACCACGGATTTCATGGATCAGGAGCAGGAGCGCGGTATTACCATTCAGTCTGCAGCTACCTCCTGTATCTGGGATAACCATCGCCTGAATATTATTGATACCCCCGGCCACGTTGACTTCACGATTGAAGTTTATCGTTCGCTTAAGGTGCTGGACGGTGGCGTCGGCGTGTTCTGTGGCTCGGGCGGCGTTGAACCCCAGTCCGAAACCAACTGGCGTTATGCCAATGAATCAGAAGTCGCGCGCATTATTCTGGTTAACAAGCTTGATCGGGTGGGCGCCGATTTCTACCGTGTCGTCAAACAGGTAGAGGATGTGCTGGGCGCGAATCCGCTGGTGATGGTGCTGCCTATCGGTATCGAAGACGATTTCACGGGTGTCGTGGATCTGCTCACTCGTAAAGCCTGGGTCTGGGACGACTCCGGTGATCCGATGAATTACAAACTCGAAGACGTTCCGGCAGACATGCAGGACAAGGTCGAAGAATGGCGCGAAAAACTAATCGAAACGGCCGTCGAGCAGGATGATGATCTGATGGAACAGTACCTGGAAGGCAACGAGCCGTCGATTGATGAGATCAAGGCCTGTATCCGCAAGGGTACGATTGCGCTGGATTTCTTCCCTACTTACTGTGGTTCCGCTTTCAAGAACAAGGGCATCCAGCCGGTGCTGAACGCGGTGGTGGATTTTCTACCCAATCCGACTGAAGTCAAACCGCAGCCGGAAGTCGATCTGGAAGGCAACGAAACCGGCGAGTACGCCATCGTCGATCCGGACCGGCCTCTGCGCGCCCTGGCGTTCAAGATTATGGATGACCGTTTTGGCGCCCTGACCTTTATCCGTATCTATTCAGGAAAGATGGAAAAAGGTACGACGGTGCTCAACACCTTTACCGGCAAGACTGAGCGTATTGGCCGTATCGTAGAAATGCACGCTGATTCCCGCGAAGAACTGAACAGCGCCCAGGCGGGCGACATCGTTGCGGTGCTGGGTATGAAAAATGTGCAGACCGGCCATACCCTCTGCGATCCCAAGCACCCGGCTACGCTGGAACCCATGGTGTTCCCCGATCCGGTTATCTCGATTGCCGTTGCGCCCAAAGACAAGGGCGCGTCTGAAAAATTGGGCGTGGCGCTGGGCAAGATGATTCAGGAAGATCCTTCTTTCCGTGTCGAAACCGACGAAGACAGTGGCGAGACCATTCTCAAGGGCATGGGCGAACTGCATCTGGATATTAAAGTCGATATTCTCAAACGCACCCACGGTGTGGAAGTGGAAGTCGGCAAACCCCAGGTGGCTTACCGCGAAACCATTACCCAGCGGGTTGAAGACAGCTACACCCACAAGAAACAGACCGGTGGTTCCGGTCAGTTCGCCAAGATCGATTATATTATCGAGCCGGGCGAGCCGGGCAGTGGCTTCGAATTCGAGTCCAAGGTGACCGGCGGTAACGTGCCGCGCGAATTCTGGCCTGCAGTACAAAAAGGCTTTGAAAGGAGTATGGAACGTGGCGTATTAGCCGGTTTCCCGACCCTGGACTTCAAGGTAACGCTGATGGACGGTGGTTATCATCCGGTTGATTCCTCGGCGGTTGCCTATGAGCTGGCTGCTCGAGCGGCCTATCGCCAGACCATGCCCAAAGCCGGTCCCCAGCTGATGGAGCCGATCATGAAGGTGGATGTATTTACGCCTGAAGATCATGTCGGTGACGTGATTGGCGATTTGAACCGTCGCCGCGGCATGATCAAATCACAGGAAGCAGGCGCCACCGGCGTTCGCATCAAGGCCGAATGCCCGTTGAGTGAAATGTTCGGCTACATCGGCGATCTGCGCACCATGACCTCCGGCCGTGGCCAGTTCTCCATGGAGTTCCTGCACTACATGCCCTGTCCGAAAAACGTGGCCGAAGACGTCATCAAGGAAACCCTGGAACGCGAAGCCAAAAAGAAGTAACGCTTACTCGCGTATTTACCAGCCAGGCCGCACAGGCCTGATTAAACGGATGGATCTCACAGGTCCATCCGTTTTTTTATGCGGGAGATTGTTTAAACCTGAGCATGCCACGTGCCCAACAAAAAAAAGCCGCCGAATTTCTCCAGCGGCTTTACAAAGATATGGTCGACATCCCTGTCGAATCCCCTACATCCCTGTTAGTAGTACCATACAAAATTTACCTTGCAGGTAGAAGGGGGAAACCTGTAGGGTTTTGCTGAAAGTTGCGTAAGCCCTGTCTGACAGGGTTTACCCTGAGAATTGTTCGATTCAGCAAAGCCTGTGATTGTCGAACCGATTATATTTCTGAAATTACTTTGTGTTATGCGCCTGATGCATTTGTCAGAACCGTAGGTTGGGCAGAGCAACGCGAAGCCCAACAGTGCAACTCCAGATGTTGGGCTTCGTTTTACTCAACCCAACCTACAGAGCAATTCATTTTTTAATCTCTACGGGCAGCACTATTGCAGGCGCGGCTTCAGGCGCAGATTAATTTTTAACACGATTCCCCTGGTGGATAATATAAAAAAGCCGCCGAATTTTTTCGGCGGCTTTACAGCAATGCAGACATCCCTGTCAAATTCCCTACATCCCTGTGACATCATCATACAAAACATATCCTACTGGTAAAAGGGACAAAGCTGTAGGGTTTGGCTGAAAGTTGCGTAAGCCCTGTCTGACAGGGTTTACCCTGAGAGTTGTTCGATTCAGCAAAGCCTGTGATTGTCGAACCGATTATATTTCTGAAATTACTTTGTGTTATGCGCCTGATGCATTTGTCAGAACCGTAGGTTGGGCAGAGCAACGCGAAGCCCAACAGTGCAACTCCAGATGTTGGGCTTCGTTTTACTCAACCCAACCTACAGAGCAATTCATTTTTTAATCTCTACGGGCAGCACTATTGCAGGTGCGGCTTCAGGCGCACAGTTCCCCTTTTAGCCCTGGCCAGAAATCACTGGCTTTAGATGGTGAAATTCATGCCTGACGCATGGCGTTATACGCAGTTATATTCTATACTGCGTATAACTTTGTAAGTGATTGTTTCATGGAATATTTACCCGAAACCACCCGATTACTCTACAGCCAACTGCTCAGTCAGTGTTTACACGCGGCTGCTCCGAATGGCCGCGGGATTTCTTTTGTACAAAAAACAATTAAGGGTTCCCGGCAGTGGTATTTGCAATTAACCATCGGTAGCCGCAAAAGCCAACATTATCTTGGCCCTGATTCAAACGAGTTGCAGCAGCTGATTGACAAGGAGAAACAGCTCTGGGAAAAAGCACGACCTGACCGAATTCAGCGTGAAAAGCTGGTTGCAATGCTGATCGCAGGTGATGCACAAACAGTTAGTTCAGCCGAAGCACGGGTACTGGAAATACTGGAACGCACGGGCGTCTTCCTCGCTGGTGGCGTTTTGATTGGTTCGCATGCCTTCACGGCATTTTTCAATATGCTTGGTATCCACTGGCAATCGGAATCAATGCAAACACACGACCTGGATATCGCTGGAGATAATCACATCTGCGTAGGTCTATCCGGTCGACCCGTTGACCTGAAACAGGCCTTACTCGATGCTGATATGGGCTTTATCGAAGTCCCTGGACTAAACAGGAAAGCGCCATCAACTCGCTTCCGCATTCAGGGAAAACAATTGAGTGTTGATGTTCTCACGCCCATGTCCGGAAAATCTGATTCAAAACCGGTTTTCATTCAATCACTCAACACCTATGCTGAACCGTTACGCTTTCTTGATTTTCTGCTTGAAGATACACAACAGGCCATCATTATTGCTAAAGCGGGTATCCTGGTTAATGTTCCCGCACCAGCACGTTTTGCATTGCATAAGCTTGTAACTGCTGTACGAAGGCCGCCCACAATGCAAACCAAATATCTAAAAGATATTTCTCAAGCAACACAATTGCTTGGTGTTTTACTGAATGATCGTCCGGGGGATATTCAACTTGCATTTGCTGCCACACAAAAAATGCCAGACAAATTCAGGAACCAGCTAGTTGAAGGTATCAATCGACTGCCGGATGAACTGGCTAGTGAAATAAAAAGCTATTTATTAACGAGGCACAAATAATGAATACCTGCTGCGCCTAGCAGGCAGAGGCTCCAGCCCATGAGCTGAAAGCGGGAGCAGGAAATTTCAGGGTAATGCCAGTTACGATCCAGCAGAGGCAGGAACAGCATCAGGCCAGTGAGTAAAAATGAACGCCCCTCAAAAATAAAAACGGCGCAGCCCGCGAGAATGGCGCCGAATAGCCAGGGTTGGGATTCCTTAATCATTAAATCTCTGTGGGGCTAATTTCCTCTGGACTTCAGCATCCGCTGAAGTGACGAAAAAATAGCTGGGCTGGTTTTTCTAATACCCCGTCTGCTTGCAGCGAGGTAATTTATTTCATCCGCTTTTCAGGTTTAAATTCCTGTCTTCCAGGCGGGTAGTTTCAGCTGGCAGTTGTATTAATGTAACCGAATTATGGAATATAGAACAGGCCCGCATTAATCGCTTTGGGTGTGATACCCCGCAGCTTGCTGTGGGGTTGTTGATGCTTAATGCAATTACTTTTAGGTGGACAATACAAAAAAGCCGCCGAAGAAATTCGGCGGCTTTGCAGCAATATATACCTCCCTGTCAAACTCGCTACATTCCTGTGAGCATCATCATACAAAACGTATCCACAGGTAATTTAGTAACCTAATTGCACACATGACTTGAAAATTCGGCCAAATTGACTTATATATAAGTCGTATCTGATTTTAATGGGTTATATATAAGTCATGGCAAAGCATTCTTTAGCAAAAACAGCCTTCCCACCTGAGGTGGGCAGGGTTCTAGCGGAACTTGGTGAAGGGCTCAAGATTGCGCGACAACGACGTAGGCAATCTCAAATGGACTTTGCTGAACGCCTGATGGTATCACGCGCTACATTACAGCGCATGGAACGTGGTGATTCAACTGTTGCTCTGGGTGCATGGGTAACCGCCGCATGGCTGCTTGGACGCTTGTCGGATTTACAGGGTGTTTTTAATCCAGATCATGATGAAGCAGGAAAGCGCATGGAGCGCCAATATTTGCCACGCCGCGGTGCTAAATCGAGCAAGCTAAGCGGGGATCTGGACAATGATTTCTGAAGCCTATGTTACGTTGGTGCTACCGGGCCAAACTATCTCCACAGTGGTAGGTCGTTTGCGCATTGACCAAAAAGGGCGAGATATTCAGGCAAGCTTTGTTTATGGGCAGCGGTATTGCCAAAACCCGGGTGCAATACCCCTTGATCCACTCAGGCTTCCTTTAGATCCGGGACGTATCTATGAGGCGCCTGGACTTTGGGGGCCTCTTGGTATCTTCCGAGATTCCAGCCCGGATTACTGGGGACGCATGGTGATTGAAAGAGAAAATAAAGTCCCCGAACTCCCGGAGATGGAGTACCTGCTCCGTTCCGGGCCGACCCGGATTGGTGCGCTAGGTTTTCAGCAGGAACTTGATGAAGAAGCTCCATCTGAAAAACCACTGGGATTCGTTTTGTTACCAGATCTCCTGGAAGCTTCTCGCCAACTGGAGGCCAATGCACCTGTTGATGAACAACTAATGCTCCTACTACGTCAGGGAACATCTATTGGTGGTGCTCGTCCAAAAGCAACCATTGTCGAGGATGACACCTATTGGTTAGCAAAATTTCCATCGCGGCATGATCGAATGGACATGCCGGCCATCGAGTATGCAACACTTAAGTTGGCAGAAGCTGCAGGAATTAATATACCAGAATGCCGCTTACTGGCAGTAGGCGGGAACCAACATGTATTTCTTACGCGTCGTTTTGACAGGATGCATACTGAACAAGGATGGCATCGTTATCATTATATGAGCGGACTTACCATGCTGGGACTAAATGAATTTGATAATGCAAAAGGCAGTTATCCTGGAATGGCAGACTGGCTTCGTCAACTTAGCGTGGATTTTAAGAGTGATGATGAGGAATTATTTCGACGCATGGTATTCAACATACTTATTAGTAATGATGATGACCATCTAAGAAACCATGCGCTTCTATATTCATCACAGGGATGGCGACTTTCCCCCGCCTATGATTTGGCGCCACATGCGCAAATTGGTTATGAGCGCTATCAGTCAATCATTGTTGGAAGTCGAGGACGTGAAGGCACTCTTAAAAATGCTATGTCCGAGGCAGGTAGATTTGGATTAACAGATGATAGAGCTATGACTATTATCGAAGGTGTCAGAACAGTAGTTGGTCAATGGCGTGAACGATACGCAAGTGATGGTATTAATGAAAACGATATAGAAATGCTGCAAACAGCTTTCCTACCAGAGAGCGTGTTAAAAGGTATATAATCCTGTTGAACATTCAATATTCTGTTCATATGTAGTGGTTCAAAATCTATGTTTTAAATTAAATAAGTATTGTGCCAAAGTACGAAAAATAATTGGGCTGGTTTTTCTAATTTGTAGGTGCGCCTTAAGGCGCACGGTTCACCTGAAGGGGAACCTACAGGAGAGGAAAAAACACCACCAGCAAAGCGAGTATAAAACGAAAATGCAAGGTTGCTGTTATGTATGCTGCCCTGCGTTCTGATTTTCTGTGGCAAGGAAATTAAGAAAGCTCTGATTAATTTCACCGTTCGTGGTGAGCTTGTCGAACCATGAACACCGAATCCAACAAAATCAGTATGTTAAAAACAACACCCTTCGACAAGCTCAGGGCGAACGGAATTAATCAGAGCTTCCCACTGCTGTCCCGTTAACATAAGCTTGATATACGGTAAGCCTCTGATTATCAGGGTGGCAGGGTAATTGGTGACATTGAAGACATGAAATTACGTCACCCGCTAATCGGAGCCATCCCTTCTCCCTCCGGGAGAAGGCCAGGATGAGGGGGTAAATAAAACAATGAGTTATCTAATCAAGATCCCCTCACCCCAACCCTCTCCCGGAGGGAGAGGGAGTTAACGGGACAGCAGTGAGAACTTCCTTAATATGTTTTTGCCCTGTACCCCATCCGCTTATTGGTGGATATTTGCAGTGTTGTGCTTCCAGGTTGAATTCTCGAATCATTATATGGGTCAATCGAAGTCCGATTTACCACTATAGCAACACTGATTAAAATGAAACAGCAGGCAAACAGAGAGCAGGATCGAATTGATATTGAGCATTTGCGTTTAATCATGGAACAAAACAATGAAGACTGACAACAGTAAACCTGAAATTGACTGGAGTCTTACTACGTGGGAAGGTTCCAGGCGAGAAAGCTTAAGGCGTTGGGCTTCATTGCCATTAGAGCAGGTTATTCGCGCACTTGAAGAAATGCAGGAACTGAATTCTATGTTTGATCAGGCAGACAGGTCATTGGAATACAGGAAAAAGCGCAGATGATTCTGTAAACAAAAAAGCCGCCGAATTTTTCGGCGGCTTTACAGCAATGCAGACATCCCTGTCAAACTCCTACATCCCTGTGAGAAGCATCATACAAAACATATCCTACTGTTAAAAGGGATAAAGCTGTAAGGATTGGCTGAAAATGATGTAAGCCCCGTCTGACAGGGTTTACCCTGAGAATTTGATCGATTCAGTAAAGCCTGTGGATTTCGTATCGATTATATTTCTGAAATTATTTTGTACTATGCGCCTGATGCATTTGTCAGAACCGTAGGTTGGGCAGAGCAACGCGAAGCCCAACAATTTTCTAAATAAGTGTTCCAAATACCAGTACACTTTAGAAATTGCCGTTCGCCCTGAGCTTGTCGAAGGGCAAATAGATTAAGCTCTCTATTCACCGCATTTCCACGCTCATGGTTCGACAAGCTCACCACGAACGTGGAAATTCACAAGTGTACTGGTATTCGGAACAGCTATTTAGTCGCCCAGCGCAACTCCAGATGTTGGGCTTCGTTTCACTCAGCCCAACCTACAGAGCAATTCATTTTTTAATCTCTACGGGCAGCACTATTGCAGGCGCGGCTTCAGGCGCAGATTGATTTTTAACACGATTCCCCTGGTGGATAATATAAAAAAGCCGCCGAATTTTTTCGGCGGCATTTACAGTAATGCAAACATCCCTGTCAAACTCCTACATCCCTGTGAGAAGCATCATACAAAACATATCCTACTGTTAAAAGGGATAAAGCTGTAAGGTTTGGATGAAAATGATGTAAGCCCTGTCTGACAGGGTTTACCCTGAGAGTTGATCGATTCAGTAAAGCCTGTGGATTTCGTATCGATTATATTTCTGAAATTATTTTGTACTATGCGCCTGATGCATTTGTCAGAACCGTAGGTTGGGCAGAGCAACGCGAAGCCCAACAATTTTCTAAATAAGTGTTCCAAATACCAGTACACTTTAGAAATTGCCGTTCGCCCTGAGCTTGTCGAAGGGCAAATAGATTAAGCTCTCTATTCACCGCATTTCCACGCTCATGGTTCGACAAGCTCACCACGAACGTGGAAATTCACAAGTGTATTGGTATTCGGAACAGCTATTTAGTCGCCCAGCGCAACTCCAGATGTTGGGCTTCGTTTCACTCAGCCCAACCTACAGAGCAATTCATTTTTTAATCTCTATGGGTAGCAGTATCGTAGGTGCGCCTTCTGGCGCGCAGTTCCTCTAAAGGGAAACCTGCAATAAAGGGAAGCGCATATTTATGTTATCGAAAATGTTCCTCAATAAAAGTAAAGAACACAATATTCGACAGCGCATGCAACAGGATCACCAGCACCAGATCCCGACTGCGTTGATACAGCCAGCCAAAAAACAGGGATGGGAAAAATACGCTTAGTCCGAACAGGCCCTGGCTGGGCACATGCAACAGGGCAAACAGGGTCGAGGCGCTGAGGTTGGCGGAAATATTACTGAAACCGATCTGTTCAAGGCGGGACATAAAATAGCCGCGAAAGAACCATTCTTCCGGCAGCGCGGTGAGCAACAGGGTTGTCAGCGCAAGAGCAAGCATAGCGGGGTTGAATAACAGAATACCTGCTGCGCCTAGCAGGCAGAGGCTCCAGCCCATGAGCTGAAATCGGGAACAGGAAATTTTAGGATAATGCCAGTTACGATCCAGCAGGGGCAGGAACAGCATCAGGCCAGTGAGTAAAAATGAACGCCCCTCAAAAATAAAAACGGCGCAGCCTGCGAGGATTGCGCCGAATAGCCAGGGTTGGGATTCCTTAATCATTTAATTCATCCACTTTTCAAATTTAAACCCCCGCTTTCCAGGCGGGTAGCTTCAGCTAGCAGTGGCATTAATGTACCTGAATTGCGGGATATAGAACAGGCCCGTATTAATGCTTAATGCGATTACTTTCGGGAGGATAAGACAAAAAAGCCGCCGAATTTCTTCGGCGCCTTTGCAGCAATGTAGATATCCCTGTGAGCATTATCATACAAAGCGTACTTGACAGGTGAAAGGGATAGATCCGTAGGACCGGCTGAAAATTACCTAAGCCCTATCTGACAGGATTTATTAAAAATAAAAACCACGTCCTAAGGACGTGGTATAGGTTCGAAGGCTCTAGCCTTTAGAACCTGAGACTGCTCATGCATCCTAATACGTGTTGTTGCCACGACACGAAATCAGGAGAAAAGCGCATGAGCAGATTCAATAAGTTATCGCATGTATTATGGCATTGCCAGTATCATATTGTCTGGGTTCCGAAATATCGATACAGAGTATTAGAAGGGAAATTGGGCTATGAGGTAATGAAAACGGTTCGCGTATTTACTGAACGATTAGGATGCCAGATAGTTGAGCTGAATGTACTGTCCGATCATGTTCATTTGTTGGTTAATGTTCCACCAAAGGTGTCCATTTCAAAATTGATGGGGACAGTAAAAGGTCGGACAGCGATCCAGGTATTCAGGCAGTTTAGCTATCTCAAGGAAAAACCCTACTGGGGCAATCATTTTTGGGCAAAGGGCTACTGTGTTGATACGGTGGGCGTTGATGCAGAAATGATACGCCAGTATGTAAAATATCTGGAGAAGTTAGAAAGGAATCTTGAGCTGGATTTAAGTTAAATTGTTAAAAAAGGCAACAACCTGGCTACCCTCTTCTAAGAAGGCTAGCCACATACACCCTTTTAGGGTGAAATCAAAACCACGTTCTAAGAACGTGGATTTTTACTCTGAAAATTCCGTATAAAATAAAAAACGGCGCAGCCCGCGAGGACTGCGCCGAATAATTAGCCTGGGTATCCCTTCCCATTTATATAATATGAATTATGGTCTGTGCGCTTTCATACGAACAGGAGCTTGCTGATTAGGCCTCGTGGCGTTTGCGTCGCAGCCAGGCCAGTGCGCCGAGGAAGCCGGCTACCAGCCACCAGTCTGCACGTTGGCTGGGGTCAACCGGCACAGTAGACATACTGCAGCCTTTGGC
>Ga0316207_10002850_pt1 | contig 16989 bp, 17 predicted proteins | sample 6weekpyrite_MG_FD_204943 | JGI IMG/M metagenome (GOLD analysis project Ga0316207, IMG submission 204943) | Microbial mat bacterial communities from mineral coupon in-situ incubated in ocean water Damariscotta River, Maine, United States -... | ecosystem: Environmental > Aquatic > Marine >...
TTTAAGCGCCGGCTACGGCACCTTTGGCTACGAACCCAAAGTAAACTACACCTTCGGCTTACCCCTATCAACCGGCCCCGGTGGTGTCGCACTCGACATCCCAACCAATGTTGTCATCGCCAGCAATAACTATGACAAACAAGCCGAGTTAAACTTTAAACTCCAAAGTGGTATCATCAGTTCCGCATTAGAACATGCGACACCGGAACAATTGTTTAATACTGATCCACAAAATCCACCTAATGCCTTTAGTGCGGTGAAAGGATTACAAATAGCATCAGCACAAGGGCAAAGGATTTATCAAATTACACAGACAAATCAGGCAACAACATTACCCATGTTAAACCTGGATGCAGCAACCGAGGCGGAGATACAGGCTGCGGTTAATGCGGGTAAGGAAGTGATAACCCATACGAATCTGGTGAGTGTGCCTGGGTATACTGGGGCTGGGTATATTATATTTGATCCGCTTACTGGGGATGGGAGTTATAAGATTGGGGGTGGGCAAAATGGTGCTTGGTTAGTTGGTGTTGCAGTCGGTATAGGTTTAATTGGGCTAATTATGTCTTTGCTCTTGATGCTTGGTGTTGTTACAGGTGGTGCATCAGTTGCACTATTGGGTTTGGGTGGTTTTGCTTTGATAGCAGGAGGTATAGGACTCTTTTTACAAAATCTTATGAATAATACTAATGATACAGATTTACATACACAGTGTTTTCTTTCAGGTGTTGTAGCGGGGGTCGGTATAGGTTTAGTTGGTTCTGGTTTGAATACAGGTCCAGCATTAGGTACGGTTATGTGGGGTCTTGGTATTTATTCAGAATTGCCCAGTCCTCTTGCGTGTAGGTAGGAGATAAATTATGGAATCCTTAATAAGAATGAATTTAGTAGAAGTTATTAATTCGCCATTGCCTTCAAGTATTGGAATTTCTCTATTCAGTTTATATGTTTTGTATTTTTTTTTAGTTATTAATTTTCCTAAAAAATCAAAATCTAGAGCATTAAAAGATAGATTAGATATTAATAGCTTGCTTATATTTGCTGGTTTCTGGCTTGCTCTAAATATGGATACTTGGCAGATTAGAAATATCTTTGTTATTACTAATATATGTCTGTTCTTACTTGTTTTTGTTTATTTAGAAATTAGAACTGTTGAAGATAAAAAGTATCTTTTTCATCATGTGCGAACTTTATGGTTTCTACTATTGTCGACTGTATATTTTAAGTTATGGGTATCAATAGTTATAATATCTTTTTGTGTATTGTTGATTAGAGTATACAGTCGAATTATAAATCCAAAATTAAGTGATAACGATAATTAATAGCAGTAGCATAAGGTGCATAGGGTCAGGCCTTATAAGGTGCATAGGGTGCATAGGGTCAGGCCTTACATTTCACACACATCAAGGCGGTTGTCCCGTCCGCCTGTCCGCCGGAGTAATCTGTATCAGAAACCCGTCATTTTAAAAAAATTAGCGTAATAATACGCGAGTAATTTATGAAATAATTGACTTTTTTTCACTAAAAGCTCAATTACATACAGCTATATCGCTATACATTCTGAAAACAGTAAATAAGAGTCGAGCCTGGCGGCGGTGTCCCGTCCGCCTGTCCGACGGAGCGGATGCATAGGGTGTCCCGTCCGCCTGTCCGACGGAGTAATCTGTATCAAGAATTTGTCATTTTAAAAAAATAGCGTAGTAATACGCGAATAATTTATAAAATAATTGACCTTTTTTCACTAAAAGCTCAATTGCATACAGCTAAATCACTATAAATTCTAAAAACAGTAAATTACAACCGAGCCTGACGGCGGACAGTCAGCTATACTGATTATCAGTTTATTGTTTACCTGTTTTAAACCTCAAATTCATAATCAAGGAGGATGTTAAAATCCGGTTAATAAACCATCCCACTCAGTAAAATAATAAATGTGTTTAGATTTACGCTTGTGTATATCAATATCAAGCCAGACTTCTTCAGGTGTTTTGCCATTGAGATTGTTGTGTGTTCTAACTTGGTTATACCAGAACCTGAATATCTCTAAATCATGATTACACTGCTCAAATGAATCTACCGACCACCGATTAAGTTTTTGTTTCAATGTACCAAAAAAACGCTCAACCCGACCATTCTGCCAGGGGCTATGAATTTCCGTCGTCTGATGCTTAATACCCAATAACCACAGAGGATGCATAGGGTCAGGCCTTACATTTCACACACATCATCAATCACATTGATATAGATTGACAATAAAGTGTAGGTTATATAGATTAAAATAAAAATTTTTGCAGGGAAACAAAATGGCTAGACCGTTACGGATAGAGTTTTCTGGAGCACTGTACCATGTTACAGCAAGGGGAAACGCACAAGGAGATATTTATGTTAGGGGAAAAATCAGCCATCTCCCTGGGAGTCATTAAAAAATCAAATATATCTTGGTAGTGACGAATTCGTAGAAGATATGCAATGTAAACTTGATCCAGAACAGCCTTTAGAAGATATACCTAAAGCTCAAAAACAACCACCAAAAAAATCACTTTTTTATTTTGAGAAACGATATAATTGTCGAGATGAAGCAATGTATAAAGCTTATTTAAGCGGTAGTTATACTCTATCTGAAGTGGGTAAATGGTTTGGAGTAAGTTATGCAACAGTGAGTCGTGCAGTAAAATCGTATGAGAGTGTGAAATGTAAGGCTTGACCCCGCTGATGCCGCTGATGCTTTTCTCTTTTTCTCTAGTCAATGTGCAAATAGTGAATATATAAGGTAAGGATATAATGAGTAACAATAAAAAAATAATTAATTATGGCCTTTTTACAGTCATTCTTTTTTCCGCTCTATTGGCGGTTTATGCCTCAATTCTACAATCCAGTTCGATTGGGATTAGTGCCTTTGACTATTTGGATAACAGATTTATTGTTGCTTTACAGGATAGATTTGTAATTCTGGGTGACGATGGTGAGATAGAGCATAATGTTGAATTCGCTGAGGTAGGTATTAAAGGCCCTGTAAGGGACGTAAAAGATTTACGTTACGGTGGTTACCTGGTTGGAGATGGTGGCTCTGAATCTTTATTTATGTGTACTCAGTTTATGTTTAGTTGTAGTGAGTTGTCAGATAAATTTAACAAGGTTTATAAAATTGGTCGGTTTCACAAATTTGTTACGGATGAAGATAATCAGCAGATATTTTTAAGCAATACAGAGAAGCATGAGCTTGTTCTGCTTGATATGCAGGGCTCATTAATTAAAAAATTGATTGATAAAAAAGGGGAGTTACGCTTTCCCGATGGTATTGTTCAGCTGAACGACAGTGAGCTATTGTTAGCAAATTCTCTCGACAGTGAAGTGCTCAAAATTAATTTGAATGACAGTCAACACACTATAATTAATAAATATAAAATTAACAGTGACTTTGTGTTTAATGGTGAGCATTTGCCGATGACGGTAACTCGTGTTCCAGATGGTGACTGGTGGGTGACGGCACAAGCCAGTACTGCGCGTTTTGGTCATTCAAGTTTGCTTGTTTTTGATGCGCAATGGCAGGCTATTAAAAGAATTACGGATGACAAATTAATATCTCCAGTTGATGTGCTTGTTGCTAAAAATGAAGTTTTTATAGCCGATTCCGAGGCCAATGCAATTTTTGCGTATTCTCATAACTCAAATGCTTTAGAACGCTTTGGCTCAGATGAGTTTAATGACATTCTTGAAAGTCAAAGATCCATGAAGTCATTTAGTATTTATCTCAAAAACATTTCTATTGCGATTTTACTTATTTGCCTGGGTATAGCCCTGGTTGTTGAGAAGAGAAGGAAAAAAGCGGAAGAAGCATTGTTTAACTCTCAACAAGCTAGTGAAGAGTTACATATTACTATACCTGGACATATGGCATCAATGATGCGTATTTTACCCATTTTGATGATAGTGCTTTTAATTATTTCAGGTTTTCTGCTCAAAGGATCCAGCACTGAACTTATTTTAACGATAGGGCCTTTAATGGTGTTAATGATAGTTTCGGTATCCATTCTTTCTTATATTACTTCAACTAAAATCCCTGCTTCAATTAAGGTGAGTGGTGATCAGATTTCAGTTGAAAACGTAAGTAAGAATCTGATTCAGGATGAAATACAGCATGTTTCTTATACAGATAGTATTGTCTGTATAAAAGGTGAGTATTTTATGTTTGGTAACAAAGGGGCGCTCATAAAAAATAAAAATTCTTACAAACTGTTATTAGAGCGATTAAAAGAAGGGGAACTGGTGACGGCAGGAAAAATGCAGATCAGATTACTAAAAAGACACCTTGTTTTGAACATGGTTGCCTTCAGTTCAATTATTTTAATGATACTACACTCTTTTCTATTTATTTTGAATGCTGACCAGGATGTAAAGAAGGAGATTAAAGTTATTGATGAAACCGTTCATTCCAAGTCACTCAAAGACCTGCGTACCTCCGAAATTGCAGGCATGGAACAGGAATCACCTGTAGTGGTAAAACCCCGGGAGCGTATGGTGTCCCGTCCGCCTGTCCGCCGGAGTTATCCGTATCAGAAATCCGTCATTTTAAAAAAATTAGCGTAGTATTACGCGAATAATTTATAAAATAATTAATCTTTTTTTGACTAAAGCTCAATTACTTACAGCTAAATCGCTATATATTCTGAAAACAGTAAATGACAGCCGAGCCTGGCGGTGGACAGTCAGTTATACTGATTTATCAGTTTATTGCTTACCTGTTTTAACTTAAATTTTTTAAACTTAAGGTGGATGATAAAACCCAGTTAATAAACCATCCCACTCATTAAAATAATAAATGTCATTTGAATTTCGTTTATAAATGTCATAATCCAGCCAGACTTCTTCAGGCGTATTGCTGTTGAGATTATTATGCGTTCTAACTTTGTTATACCAAAATCGAAAAACCTGTAAATCCTGATTAAATTGTTCGGTGGAATCAACCGACCACTGATTGAGTTTTTGTTTCAATATACCAAAAAATTGCTCAACTCGCCCGTTCTGCCAGGGGCAGTGAATATCAGTAGTTTGATGCTTAATGCCTAATAACCACAGTGACAGGGTAAACAACTTTGAAGTAAAAACACCTTCATTATCAGTGCGAATAATCTTAGGCTTGTCATACGTTTCTATTGCGCGAAACAAATAACGCAGTAGGGTGATCGTACTTTTATCTTTTAAAACTGCCAGCGTCAGTTTTTTTCTTGAATGATGCTCAACAACCCCCAATATAGGCAATATATCTTTTTCCCCTGACTCTTTAAACGTTAAATCCACACCCCAAATCAATTGCCTAGCAATCAGCTTAGGTGGTTGATGTTTGAGTTTCTTTTGCAACACCTGTATCTGATATTGATGATCTCGGATAACGTTGGCGACATAGATTTTGCTTATGCTTATATTTTTTGAGGTTTTAAACTGCCGGTTAAACTCATTGGTTATTTTTCGACAACCTTTATGGTGCATAAGAGCTTTAAGCTGAATGATCTCTTTTTTAACCCAGGCGGTTTTGGCTTTGAAGTGGTAATCATGCTCCGCTCTTTTTACAGATACAGGTGTTAAAGATTTACGATAAAACCGGGTTTTTATGTTTTGTTTTTTTAGAGAGTAAAGAATAAATAGAAAAATACAGAAAAAAACCACACATAAAGCGCTAAAGCCAAACACAGGTAAACCTTTGGTTATTTAAGAATTTCAAAATTATGCGTGATAATGGGTGGTGGCAATAATAAATTGATACATATAATTTATTACGGATAGATTTAGATGTTATTTTATAGCGATTTTTAATTAAGAGTGTAATACATTGTATTAAAGATTAATTTCTTTAGCTATTAGATTACGCCGCTTATGTATAACGGCTAGTACAAAAATATCCTGATTCTGGATTTCGTAGATGATGCGATAAGAGTAAAGGGGGATCTCTCGGATATTTTCATTATTCAGTTCGGGAACTATTTTACCTGTTTTTGGTAATTTGCATATCGTATCGATTTTTTCTCGTATATCTTGTGTGACTTTTTTAGCATAATGTATCGAGTCGTGGGCAATAAAATCATGAATAGATCGTAGGTCAGACCTTGCCGGTTCTGACCAATTTACCACGAGTCAATATCTCGCTGTAGCTCTTCACTGGTTTGTGTTTTTCCATTTTCTACTGCTTTTTGTCCCTTTCTAATTTTGTCCATGACATAAAGCCTGTACATGATTTCGTCTATATCGGTGTCTTCAGGCAGTTGGTCGATAATATCCAGTGCCTCTTGTTTTACTGCTTGCATGGATTCTCTCCTGTTTGCTCATTCACAAATGGGTTTGTGTGTTTAGTGATACATATTTTCAATATAATAGATCATAGCATTGCTGTTATGTGGAATGAAAGTAATCTGAACCAGGGCCTGCTAAAAACCATCAGCATCGCCGATCTCGAAAACACCGACGTCTACATCTACCGATAATCCAACGGCCAGCGCGTCGCCGAAATAGAAGGCCTGGAGCCTGGCCACACCCGCAGTGGCAGCCTCTCCACCGGTGGCACCGACTACGATAACAGCTTCATCCACCGAGGCGTACACGAAAATGAAACCATCGCCACCTTTGACTTCTCCAGCCTCGTTGTCGGTGCCAGCAGCTTTGATAAATACTTTGCAGCATCCGTCGGTGCCTTAGGCAACCGCCACCCCTGGCTGCCCACTGAATCAAGCATCGCCAACTTTGAAGGCCAGAAACCCGACTTTCTCAGACCCGGCGAGCTCCTTAAAGTCATCGCCATTAACCGCGCCACCGGCTACATCGGTAGCACCCAAATCCGCACCACCACCGCCAACAGCATGGTACTGCCCCAAACCATCCCCATGGGCCCACCCAACTTAAAAATCATCGTCAACCGCGAATTTGAAATAGAACAGGGCATCATCGCCGAAAACCGATCCACCAGCAATGAAAAACAAAACAACCTCATCGGCAGCGAAGGGGCGGGCTTAACCAGTGACAAAACCATACAGGTCAGAACCATCTGGCAAGACAAAGACGGCATCGCATTCTCCGAAGACTTGCCAGTGTCCCGTCAGCCTGTCCGCCGGAATATTCTGTACAAGAAAACAGTCATTTTAAAAAAATTAGTATAGTAATGCGTGAATAATTTATAAAATAATTGAGCTTTATCAGTGCGAAAAGTCTTAGGTTTGCCATACGTTTCAATCGCGCTAAATAAATAACGCATCCTCAATATGACAAATGATTTATAATCATTGATTATTGCCTGTATCTATAAATGTAGCAATCAACAAAAGACTTAGTCTTTCATTTTACGTAAAACACCAGAATAAAGTTAACAGGCAGTTTTAATGATTGAAATTAATTAAATTTTCAGCATTCAATAAATCCGGCCAGAATATGAGGCCATATCATTAGGAGCATTACAGAGCAAAACCCTGGGAAATGCTAATTGCTACTTTTTTATTCTCTTTCTGTACAAAGGCAAGACTATTAGTCTCAAACCCCATTTCATCGGATAACTCAATAGTCACCTCACCTGGATAATGATAAATTTCCACAAGCCTGTAGGGTTTTGTAAGCGAAGTAATTTTATCAAGCCCTGCTAATTTTATTCCCAGATTCTTTAACTCATTACCAGCTTGCCTGGCCTGGTCTATCCAGCTTTTCAGGAATGCCAGTTTTTCACCAACCGAGGTAATATTCTTCGGAATAGTCTGCAGTTGGCCGTCAACGATAATAAGATAACTAATACCGTAGGATTCACAGCCGCCGGACGAAATTTTAATTAGCGCGTCAGAACTAAGCTGAATGGTTTCTACTAAACCGGTTTCATGACCACTGCTATGCTCCCATTGTTTTGTATAGGATTTAACGTTAGCCTGTATTTCCGTACTAATAGTTGGCTGGGGTTTTGCGGCTGTGCACGCTTCCTCGGCAAATGAAAAGTTAAAACCTGATATCAGTACAGTAATAAGAACGGTGATAAAAATTTGTTTAGTTAGCATGTTATAGCATTTTCCTTAAGGCTCAAATCCGAGTATATTTTAAACTAAATAAAGCCCTTTCGGCCAGCCGGTTTCATAGGCGAATGGCACTTACTTAAGCTTAAACACTAAATACCTTAATTTTGATAAGTATTCAATCTTCTGCCACAGAGACGCAGAGAAAACAAAAGCTTTTGTAGGGTGGATCAAGCGAAGCGGATCCACCCTACGCTTAATTCATAATTGCTCTGCGTCTTAGTGGCAGATCTTTTGTTTTTAATTGGCCCTTAAGTAAGTGCCATTCGTCTCATAAGCTTTTCTGAACCAGGTACATGCACACTGTGCTTGATCTTTAAGGCACAACTATTACTGCACTTATAAAGGGGTGGGTTTAGGTATAAGAACGGGGTAGGTTTAATTTGCCCCCTTTGATTGCATGGCGGCAGGGTTACACAAAAACTTATTATATAACCCTGCGATTAATTTAAAAATTATTTACCAGGCACACCAAACCCAAGAAACCAGGAAAAATCAAGTGTTTTAAATTCTTTTGAAAGTGGAGGACGAGGCCCTGTTGAAGGGAAACCATTAGGCGCGCCACCAGGAGGCGTCTGGCCTGTTTTTATGTTGCGCTCAGCATAGCTGTGGCAAGTAATACACGATGCTTGCTGTGCAGGTACCTGTGCGTTGTACTCAACAAATGAACTGCCGAGTACGCCACGGCTATGGATTGGCTGATTAAACTCCGTTTGCACACCGGTTAGACGATAGTTCTGGAAAGCAGGGTCTAAAGAGTTGCCAGCTGATTTAAATAAAGCCTGCAGTGCGGCTGTTGGTTTTGTTGTTTTTCCCGTCGATTTTGCAGGTTTTGAGCCCCAGGGATCAACACATGCGTTATATAACTTGGGATTACATCGGTTTGGGTTGGTTTTGCTATATTGGGGTTCGAAGGTTGCCCAGAGCCAGTTGGGGAATATCTTTGAGTTTAAGTGTAAACCGGCTAAACCGTAACATACCCCGTCAATTTTTTCTGTATAGATTTGTTTTGATGGTTTATTACAGTCAAAGCTCACGTTCGTGAAAGACGAAGCTGGCACCCAGTCTGCTTTAACTTCTATCGCATTCCATGGAAAATTAATTGTATTTCCTAACTGAAGATATTGCATTTGACCGACTACTGTCAGGAGGTTTTTGCTTTCCGCATAAGCTTGTTCAGCTGGATTGATTGTAACCTCTTCACAAAATATTGGCTTTTTACTCAAATTTTTTGGCAGAAAAGGTTTTAAGCTTGTGGGGGCTGAACTTTTAGTGGTCATGGGGCTACATCCACCGGTTCTCTTTGGGCTTTCAGTATGATTGGCGGCACGTAATTGACTTTTATGCAGGCGATTTCCTGGGCAGTCAGATGGGTTATTAATGCACGCCTGTGTTTTCCAGCTTTCCCATGTAAGTTGACCTTTACTGTTTTTACGGTTGATATCTACAAAAAATTTCCAGGCTAATTCCTCAATCGAGCCGGAACTAAAGGTGGGTGTAGTACTATTCTGTGACCAGGCAGGAAAGGATAGTAAAACAGTGACAAACAAAAATACATTAAACCTAATTAATCTCATGGAGGTAGCCTCTTTTGATAATGAATATAAGTTAAAGATCAGTCAAAATATCAATAAATAATCAAGCAAAAGTCGTTTCCAGTTTTTTATTCTGATATATGGCGAAGGTCATTAAAAAATGAAGTGAGTATCGCTCCAATTAGAAAAAAACCGGCTTTTAATATTAGTATTTATATAGATAAGTGTTAGATCTTCACGCTTTCGTTTTAATACGATAAAAACAGGTCGTACTGCATAAAGTTACAGGTTTTTTTCAAGATAGAGTATTACATCGTATTACACTTAGTTGCTTAAGGTTCAGGTGTTAGGTGATCTAAGATTTCAAAGCCATGAGGTTATTATCTTTGACGTAATAACAACTTCATTATCAGTGCGAATAACCTTGGGTTTTCATGTTGATCTATGACAATAAGCAAAATATGAAGCAGGGATGTGGTTGCTCAATCTTTTTACTTCTATAGGTTACATATTTTTCTCGATTGATGTTCAATATCCAAAATAGTGTGTATTTTTTTGAGTATTCGTTATAAAGGTTAAATTCACACCCTGGATAAGTTGCATAGGGAATACACCGCATGTATGGAAATTTTAATTGTTTAAAATCACTAACCTCTTTATTGAATTGCTCTAAATCAAACGAAAGCCTGTAAATAATTCCCTACAGTAAAACGCAGGCAATGATTACATTTTCTTAGATGTATGTATTGTATAATTTACCTAGCCTGTGAAATTATTCAGATATAAATCAGAATGCGTGTCAGCATAGGGCATAACTTGGGGAAGGATTTTTTTGGGTTGTGAAAGTGGTAAATTTTCATTTATGGTATTTATAGTGCCGGTGCTGTCAATCGCGTCATAAACTCCAGTCAGGGGGTGCGTGATGGATTACGAATTTAATAGTTGGTTGATGGGGGGTGGGCTGACTCTGGGATTAATTTTTGGAGTCGTTGTACAAAAGTCCGGGTTTTGTATGTCTGCCGTTGTGAGTAACTTTGTGCTGATGCGAGATTGTCGACAGATTCACGCTTTTCTTGCAGCCCTTTGCGTTGCTGTTGCAGGCACACAGTTACTTGCTTATACAGGATTGGTTGATATTGGGGAATCTGCCTATCTGGCTTCTAAAATGGACTGGTCAGGTGCTATTCTAGGAGGGCTACTCTTTGGTTTTGGCACTATGCTAGCCGGAGGTTGTATCGGTAGAACGGTGGTGCGAGTAGGGGAAGGTAACATCAGTGCCATTATTGCTCTGTCAGCTATGGCTGTGGCCGCAGTTATGACAATGTATGGGCCGCTGGAGCCTTATAGAATCTGGCTTTATCAATCAACGGTGTTTGACTTACCTGCCGAACTTATCACCATTCCCGGTTTAGTTGATCTTCCAACAGAAATTTTCATTATTTTATTTGCGGGTGTCTGTATGGCCGTTGTTTTAGTGACGGGTAAAAACAACCGCAGTTCTGGCCTGATTGTTTCAGGGGTGATATTGGGCCTGTTAATCGTTGCAGGCTGGTGTGTAACTGGGTGCCTGTCACAGGATTTATTCAGTCTGCATCGTCCTTCATCACTCACCTATGCCGGCCCCCTGGCTAATTCAAGTTATATGCTGGCGACAGGCAGCATTCTAAGTGAAGGTGCATTGTTTGGTTTTACTTTGCTGAGTGGTACTTTGTTGGGTTCCTTTTTTACTGCGAGCACTACGGGTACATTCAGATGGGTTAAACCTGAAACACATCATCTAAGTCATGTAGTATTTGGTGGTTTATTGATGGGGGTTGGGGCCATTATGGCGGGTGGATGCAATATAGGAAACGGACTCAGCGGTCTTTCCGTTTTATCAGTGCATTCGCTAATTGCTGTGATAGCCATATTCTTTGGCATGCGGTTAGGGGTGTCCTGGCTAATGCGAACTGAAGTGCAGCAAAAGCCAGATCATTGGTATTCATTTTTGCATCACATTTAGGTTCTGGTCTTAATAATAATCCGGGTTTTGCACGGTTAATCAGTCTGATTAGCCAAATAAGTCGCATTTCTTGAAACCATAGGTAAAATTCGCGCTGTGTTTCTGCCATGTTCAGCTAATATTGACGTGGTACGTTTATTTTAATTTTATCTTTTGGACAATCTATGAAATCAGTCATCCTGCTTAGTTTTATTTTCTCTGCCTTATGTGCCCCAATAATCTCTGTTGCTGATATAAAGCAATATACCGCCAAAGACCTCGATATGAGTAACCTTGTCGATGTAAAAGACAAGAAAAAACGTTTCTTTGATTTTATGCGCCCTATCGTAATTGATGAAAATAACAGGGTCCTTAAGCTTAGAGAGGAATTAATTGCGGCAAGAAAAGACCAGACTAAATCAGCATGGATTGCTAAAACGGCTGAAGATTACAGTGTTAAATGGGAAACCGGTAATGAAAACTGGGATAAACTCCTGGAACGAGTTGATGCGGTAGCATTAGAAGTAGCGTTAGCGCAAAGCGCTAATGAATCGGCCTGGGGGCAATCGCGCTTTGCTACCCAGGGTAGTAATTTTTTTGGTCAGTGGTGTTATCGAAAAGGTTGCGGCATTGTACCCAAGCGGCGCGACAAAGGTACTAAACATGAGGTTGCAAAGTTCAGTAGCGTAAATAAATCTGTGCGTAGTTATATTAAAAATATCAATACCGGACGTGTTTATGCGCCTTTAAGAAAAGTTCGAAAGGAGAATAGAGCGGCGGGTAAACAGCCAGATACGATTGCACAGGCAGGTGGATTAATTAAATATTCTCAGCGTCGTGAGGCCTATGTAAAAGAAATTCGTTCAATGATTCGTTTCAATAAAAAGCTGATGCTGGGTATATAAGCCTAAACGTTCTTATTTTATCTAAGCAATATCATTGCTGTCCTGATAAAAAAAATAATTTTTATGTTTAAACGTATTGTGGCTAGATTAACTTTCATATCATCCTGTTCGAGACATGAATTGGGAGCACCTGCCTAAGACACGCCGTAAAACCCTCCCTGGTGGCTCGACACCCGCGTCCATGCGGGTGACGGTCTTAGGCAGGTGCCCCCAACTCATGTCTCTAGTTGTTAACGGGAAAGCAGTGAAGCAATATATATATTTATTTAATAAAGGCAGTGAGTGATCACTGCCTTTTTTTATTTTATACTAGCAAAATGAATGAAAATGAAATCACAAGCATCCTTACTCAATTAGCACCCACGTTAATTAAACAAAATAGAATAATCGCCACCGCAGAGTCATGTACGGGTGGCTGGCTCGCAAAATCGATGACAGATATTTATGGCAGCTCCCAATGGTTTGACAGTTCAATAGTAAGCTACAGTAATCAGGCGAAAGTCGATTTGTTAGGGGTTAAACAGGCTACACTGGATACTCATGGTGCAGTGAGTCAGGCAGTTGTTAAGGAAATGGTGTTAGGGCTGCTCGACCGTTGTAATGCAAATATTGGGGTATCAATTAGTGGTATAGCCGGTCCGGGGGGAGGCACTGATAACAAGCCTGTCGGTACGGTTTGGATAGCCTGGGCTATTCCCGGTAAACTGGTTGAGACGGTTTGCTTTCAGTTTAAAGGTGATCGAAATCAGGTTAGAATTCAGGCCGTAGTTGAGGCGTTTAAAGGCATTAAACGGATTTTACAAATGGAGTGATTGATAAGGTTCTTCTTTTCATTTACACGTGATATAAAATTGTTAAACAATAAAACTAAACGATTATTTTTTGCCTTGTGGCCTGATGATAAAACAAGGCAGTGTATATCACAGGCATTTTTATCCTCGGCGCAATATAAAAATAAAGGTCGGCCTTTTAAAGTTCAAAACCTGCATCTGACATTGCATTTTTTAGGTAATGTGTCAATTGAGCAATATGAGTGTATGTTGGCTGCGGCTGGAAATGTTAAATTTGAATCATTTGATTTAACGCTGGATTATTTTGATTTTTTTAAAAGGTCCAAAGTTTTCTGGATGGGGGCTTCTGAAGTTCCTTTAGAATTAGTGCAATTGTATAACGACCTGGGTGAAGAATTAATTACCTGTGATTATCAGATAGAGGCGCGTGCTTTTGCACCCCATGTGACTTTAATGCGAAAGGTAAATCGGTTTGATGTTCAGGATAAACCACGGCCGGTTAACTGGCATATCAATCAATTTGCTTTAGTTGAGTCGCTGCCGGTGAGTGGAGGGGTTGTGTATAAGCCGGTTAAATTTTATAGTTAACTTAACCCAAAGTGTCGTCATTACTACGGGCTCCTGCCCTTCGCCTTCGGCCAGGCAAAGCCTGTTTAAAAACGCTCCAGGCGTTTTTATCCCGAATGCTTCTGTCGGGAATCCAGTGGCTTTACAGTACCTGAGGTCGCTGGATCCCCGATAAAAGCATTCGGGGATGACGTTTAAATTATTATCCATATTATTTTGGAACTCTAATTTTCATATTAATAAAAATTAAAAATCAAAAGAAGTATGATACAGGCAGTTGTGATTTATTGTTTAAACGGTAGCTTAAAATATATGGAATGAATATCGTCAGCTGAAGCTAACGCCAACATAAAACTCTGTGATCTCTGCGCCTCTGTAGCAATTTCTTTAGAGCATCAACATAAAGTAAAATTCACATAAACGCCCAGCCGGCAAAAGGTTCGATCTCATCCCGGTTAGCCACTACCAGTTGATAAGCATTTGGGTTTAACGAAAAATCCGCAGTGGTATCTACTTTCATTTGCTGAAGTAAATAACCAACCAGTGCGCGCCGTACATTTAGCTCTATAATATTGTCTTGCATGTCATAGTCATAACTTAATGCCTGTTTTTGTTTGTCTGCAAGTCCGGGGTGTGGCTGGAGTTTTAAAGTCACCCGCTCCATCCAGTCATCGTCATAATTCTGGCTTGATTCCGCTTCTGTATCCAGTTTTTCTGCTTCGGTAATGCGAGATAAAACAAAGTCCCTGAAATCATAGTGTTCATGATCATAGGCGCGCACATGCCAGCGCAAACCATTATTTACTAATGCGTGGGGTTCAATAATCCTGCTTTGTTGCTCATCATCACGCTGACTTAAAGAATGGTATTTTACTTTTAACTGGCGTTTGTTTTTCATTGTGCGTATTAACTGTGCTAATACTGGCTTTTGTGGAAGCCGTATTGGAAAGGGCATTTCTTCTACGCTGATACCGTATATCGGTTCATCACCCGATGGGTTATCCGCAGATAATATATTTTGAGCAAACATAGGCAATACATTTTGTGGGCTTAAATTTGCAAATACCTCATCAAATTTTTCACTGGGCACAAAGCTAAACAGGCTGGGATTGTATTCCAGGTTATCGGGTGCCAGGTCATTGTAGAGTTTCAGGTCTTTAGTCGCAGCAGGGTCGGATATGCCATAGGCTTTTGCCAGCATGCTACGGCTTATATAGCCAATGTAGTAAGCCATTATTTCTATGAACTGCAATCGCTGGCGGGTAGCAAATTTGATTTCGTGTAGCATTTTGACGTTTTCAGCCATGGGTCCCTCTTAATTTAAAGCTGTTTTACCTGTGCAGGAATAGTATCTATTTACATTACTTACTTTGTGGTGATAAATATAATCTACCTAATACTTTTTATCAACATGATAAAAAGTATTGACATAGTAAAATGTATCCTCTAATCTACAAATACGCTGCAACGCAGTAATCGCGTTATGTAAATCGAATTTAGTAACATTAAATAAATTAAACAGGGGAATACCGATGGATGACAACAAGAAAAAAGCGCTTAGTGCTGCATTAAGCCAAATCGAAAAGCAGTTTGGTAAAGGCTCGGTTATGCGCATGGGTGATTCGGTTAGCGCAAATATTGAGGCTATATCTACAGGCTCTATTGCGCTGGATGTTGCGCTAGGTATAGGAGGTTTGCCTAAAGGGCGCGTGGTTGAAATATATGGTCCTGAATCTTCAGGTAAAACAACCCTTACTTTGCAGGTGATTGCCGAGGCACAAAAAGCGGGGGGAACCTGTGCATTTGTGGATGCTGAGCATGCGCTTGATCCGACCTATGCTGAAAAGCTGGGGGTGAATGTTGATGAGTTACTGGTGTCGCAGCCTGATACGGGTGAGCAGGCATTGGAAATTACTGACATGCTGGTGCGTTCGGGTGCGGTTAGTGTTCTGGTGGTTGACTCGGTTGCAGCGTTAACGCCTAAGGCTGAAATTGAAGGCGATATGGGTGATTCCCACATGGGTTTACAGGCTCGTTTGTTAAGTCAGGCGCTACGTAAATTAACCGGAAATATTAAGCGTTCAAATACCCTGGTTATCTTTATCAATCAGCTGCGTATGAAAATTGGTGTTATGTTTGGTAACCCAGAAACGACTACCGGTGGTAATGCGTTGAAGTTTTATTCATCTGTGCGTCTGGATATTCGCCGAACCGGTGCAATTAAACGGGGTGAAGAAATTATTGGTAATGAAACCAAGGTGAAGGTGGTTAAGAATAAAGTGGCCCCGCCATTTAAAACCATAAACTTTGAGATACTTTATGGTGAGGGTATTTCCCATGAGGGTGAAGTTATTGATATGGGTGTGAACTGCAAGATTATCGATAAAGCGGGAGCCTGGTATTCATATAATGGAGATCGCATTGGTCAGGGTAAAGACAAGGTGCGTAAGTTTATGAAGGATAACCCGGCCGTTGCGGATGAAATCGAAGCAAAGATTCGTGCGGAGCTGATGCCGAGTAAAGAGGAGCAAGCTGAAGCGGCTATAAAGGCTGAAGCGGCTCCTGAAGTTGAAGCACCGGAAGCAGTTGAGGATTAAAGAATTTACCGCAAATGGCAGTTCTTGCGCATCCGTGCGCCCACTGCATTAGTGCTTCCTTGCACGTCAACGCAAATATACGCAAATTGTTATTGTTGCTGCGTCTGCGACGCAACAACAAAAATAATAGGCATTTGCGTACATTCGCGTTCATTTGCGGAAAAGTTTTTAAAAGGATTAAATATGTCACGCTCAATCAACGAAGTCGCCATCGCCGCACTCTCACGTCGTGAGCATTCCATTCTGGAAATGCGACGAAAACTCAGGCTCAAATCCTTCGAAGAGGATGAAATTGACGCCTGCATTGAAAAGTTAATTAATAATAATTTGCTCTCAGAAGAGCGTTTTACTGAAAGTTATATTAATATGCGCAAGCGGCGTGGTTATGGTCCCGGGCGAATTGCCCAGGAGCTGCGGGAAAGGGGTATTGATGAGGTTCAGTTCGATGGTTTTCTAGACCCTGCTAACCCTGATTGGCATGATGTGATGCGGCAGCAATACTGTAAAAAATACGGTAATGAGCTTGCGGATGACTATGCTGAAAAGCTTAAGCGCGCTAAACATTTGCAATCTCGTG
>Ga0316207_10002851_pt1 | contig 16986 bp, 18 predicted proteins | sample 6weekpyrite_MG_FD_204943 | JGI IMG/M metagenome (GOLD analysis project Ga0316207, IMG submission 204943) | Microbial mat bacterial communities from mineral coupon in-situ incubated in ocean water Damariscotta River, Maine, United States -... | ecosystem: Environmental > Aquatic > Marine >...
AGTCTATAAATAATATATACGATCACAAGTCCCACGACTATCTGAACCCAGGCACCTAAACGAACGACCTTGTTCAAGATCGTACCATGTGTTTTATTATCTATTTGGACACCTACCATTTCAGACGCATGCACCATTGCTGAAACCGCCAGATCACCTTCAGGGATGTTAATATGACACGACAGACACACCCCTCTTCTATCCAGACCCTGACGTTGAATTTCATCCAAAGGGCCTTCATTTTTCCAATGATGTCCAACGGTTTGCAGCTGCGTACCGTTTTCATCCATAAAACGCGAATAATCATGATCAAGATTTTTAATTGCAGGAATCTGTTCATCCACTATCGTCGGGATAACCCTGCCCTCTGCCGTCATCAGATCGACAATCGTTGTCTTTGAAGGGTCTCCGGGCGTCTTCGCGCCGTCGACACCTAGACCCAAAGCTTTGTCACTAGCATGGCAGGATTCACAGGTCCGTGACTCTTTTTGAATAGTATGCGGTTGAACAGGAGACATATCAATCGCTTTTTGTCCCTCTTCTCCCGCGCCTTCTACATTGGGTATCTTATAGATATGGTTTTGCAAGAGTGCTTTTCCATCTTTTCCAATAACTGTGATCGTTGTCTGACAACCCGGAATAGTCGGTGTGATACGTCCTTCACCATTTTGTGAAAGCGGTGGGTTCTCCCAACGAAGGTACGAACGTGTCTCCGTCACCTTCCCGTCGATCAGATACTCTCTAAGGTCTTTTTTCATGTCCCCTGTTCGGCCATGGATATCTTGATCATGTGAAGCCTTAAGCCAATCCACATTTTGTTTCTTATCCGAATAATCTATCTTAACGTGACAGCCGTAACATTGAGGTGCCCATGTCGCATGACAGGTATAACATTCCAAGTCATCCGTATGCGCATTAATTGCGTCCATCGCAACAAGCGCTTTTTTAGAAAGCTTTTTCTCTTCTTTAAGTGCCTTAAGCGGTGTCAGTTCAATATCTTTGCCTGAAGCCAAGTGCACCGTTACATGAGAGCCTTTTTTAACAACATTTGTCAGAGGGTTTCCGCGTGCTGAGAGAAGATAACCCTCTTTGGCCTCATACTCGGTACCTTTCTTAAGGTACTCCGCCAAGGTCTTCGTCGTTCCGCGTTCTTTTTTATCATCACAAATTTTTCCAAACTCATCTGAATAACCCAAAGGCAGTTCCCAAGGATAAGCCTTCGTCGTGCCATGACAATCTTGACACTCTATCTCGACAGGAGCAAGTGTAGTACCTGATAAAAATCCGTCACCGTGCAAGTCATTGGAGGTGTGACAATCCTGACAGAGCATCCCTTTTTGGTAATGAATATCTGACTTCATATGAAGATATTTCTTCGTATGAAGCTTAGGCTGACCGTTTCCTTCCGCATCCCACGTTGCATTATAGGCAGTTTCCATCAATCCCTGATAAGATACACCTATACGTTTACCGCGGTTATGACAGGTGGTACAGGTTTCCACAGGCACACCTGAGTACTCAATCTCATGCACCTTGACCTTAGTCTTACGAGATGATTGGATGGAGTGTACAAGCAGATGTCCCGGATCTTTAGAGACCTTTTTGTCGCTTCCTTCATACAGTCCGGCATTAGAGTAAGGAATATGACATGATGCACACCCTATTCCTCTAAAATCACCACGCTTTTGCCGTCCTTTTGATCCCGTATGACAACGAAGGCAGTCTTGACGTAGATACGTGTAAACTGCTAGGCTCGGATCTTTTTCAACCTCTTCAGCCGTTGGAGCTTCGGGAAGTGTCTTCATCTCTCTAGGAAAGACATCAGGTTCCATAGCAGAAAGTTCTTGCATATATTTTTTGTAGAGTGATGAGCCTAAACGTGAGTGTGGGTCTTTTGGGTTTTGCGTCTTATAGTTACCAATATCATGTTTGTAACCGTTTTTGCCCCCAAATCCCCAAAGTGTCCCTTGGATCTTCCCCTGTTCAGTCTGCATCAAAGAGTTGGCTTGGGCACCGACCTGCTCCTGATGACACATCCCACAAGTATGTTCATTGATCCACGGACTTGCCGGAGCCGGATAATACTCTTTAGGACCCTTATGCGTCAAAAAGTACTTTACCGTTCCGCTATGCGCAGCTTGTTGATCTTTTGTACTTGGGTTTCCACCATGACAGACGATACAATCATTGCCTTTATATCCTGCCTGCTCAGCTACAGCTAGGATCTCTTTCATCATCCCTGATTCTCTATCTCGAATATCTTCGATACCGTGATGGCACTCAACACAGTTGTTCTGCGCGACAAGCGAAAGAGTATAAAACAGAAGAAGTGAAAGGATCTTTTTCATAAAACTATTTTGACTTAGCTATAGCGTCGAGAACACCGTTGATAAACTTAGGCGACTGTTCTGTTCCAAACGCCTTAGTAATTTCAATCGCTTCATTAATGATAACAGCCGAGTCAAGATCACCAAAAAGGATCTCATACCCGCCTAAACGAAGTGTCGCTCTTTCAATAGAACCCAGACGGTCAAAGTCCCAGTCAGTAAGGTTTTCGATGATTTTTTTATCGACTTCTTCAATATGTTCCATCACCCCTTTAAAAAGGTCTAGAGCAAATTCTCTCTGCTTGTTACGGATCTTTTTCTCTTCTAAGATCTCATCCGAAAAATCAGCGATACTTTGATTACCTAAATCGTGTGCATATAAAAGACTGACAACGGCCATTCTGGCATGATGACGCGTCGCCATTATGCCTCCAAAGCTGTATAAAGATTTAGCATCTCAATAACAGTCACCATAGCTTCACCGCCTTTGTTCCCCGCTTTAGAACCGGCACGCTCGATAGCTTGTTCTATCGTATCCACTGTTAATACACCAAAAGAGACAGGAATACCTGCCTTAAGTGCCATTGATGCCACACCCTTAGTTGCCTCAGCAGAAATATAATCAAAATGAGGTGTCGCACCACGAATAACAGCGCCTACACAACATACCGCATCATATTTTCCTGATGCCAATACACGCTCCAGTGCCAAAGGTACTTCAAATGCACCCGGTACAAGGACAAGAGACAGGTCTTCTTCATTTCCACCATGACGAAGATAAGCGTCTTTAGCACCTTCTACCAAACGATCTGTAATGATGTGGTTAAAACGCGAGTTGATAATCGCTATTTTTTTACCTGTTTGAACTTGTAATTTACCTTCTACTACTTTCATATTTTTCCTTATGATATTAATATTTGTGATTGTTAAAGCACAGTGTATGCGGGTCTAACTTAGAGTCAGGTCCTGCGCAACATAACCAAATAGATTAGACTCATTTGGCTTGTTTAAATTGTTTGTATTATAGCTAAGATACGTCTTTTATCTTCTGAAGTTTTTCAACAAGCCCTTCGAGCTCTTCCAATCTCACCATATTTGGACCATCAGAAAGTGCGACTGAAGGATCAAAATGTGTCTCAAAGAAATAGCCGTCCACACCGACTGCGGCTGCAGCTTTTGCAAGATACGGCACCATTGAAGAGTCCCCTCCTGTTTTTCCACCTGCAGCTCCAGGCATCTGAACGCTGTGCGTCGCATCAAAGATAACCGGAGCAAAGTTTTTCATGATGACAAGCGAACGCATGTCGACCACAAGGTTTCCATAACCAAAGGTTGTTCCTCTTTCACAGAGGTAGACCTTATGTTTTAACGAGTTCTCATATGTCGCTTCATCACATCCGCGTGTATTAAGTACTTTCAAGACAGGATACTGCATATCTGCCGGAGCTAAAAACTGCCCTTTTTTAATGTTGATGATGCAGTCTGTCTTTGCAGCCGCAACAAGCAGATCTGTCTGACGGCATAAAAAAGCAGGAATCTGAAGGACATCAACGACCTTGGAAACAGCCTCAACCTGAGCACTTTCATGTATGTCGGTTACGATCTTATAACCAAAAGTGTCTTTGACCTTTTGAAGAATACGCATGCCTTCGTCTACACCGGGACCTCTAAAACTCTCTAATGAGGTGCGGTTAGCCTTGTCAAAGCTGGCTTTGAAATAAAAGTCAATCTCTGGATTTTCATGATAAGGACGAAGTGCCTCGGCAATCTTCATTATGTTTTCTTCACTCTCAATAACACAAGGGCCTGCAAAAAGTACCATATTATTTTCCAATCTGTAGTAATTAATCAAAAAGACAAAAGTATCTCTTGTCTTTTAAAAAGTAACGTGATTATAGCTTATTTTTTAAGGACCAAAAGCCCCGCCATAAATATTGCCAAAATACCAAAGCTCGTTGTCATATTGGGAAAGGCATCACCCATAAACAGACCTAAGACGATAGCAAAGACGATATTTGAATACGAGACGGCCCCCACAATTCCCGCCTTGGTCATCCCATAAGCCTTGGTCATGTAAAGCTGTGCCATCGTCGCAAACAGACCTAGTCCAAAGATAAGGAACCACTCTTTTCCCTGTGGAAGCGTAAAAGGGGCAAAGACAAAGTCCAGTGCTTCTACATGGATATAAGGTTCAAACATCAACAAGATAAGAGGACCGACCGTACCCACCGTCATAAACGAAAGTACAATAGCTCGCGTATCATAATAGTTTCTCAACTCTCTTACCGAAGTGTAGGCCAAGGCTGCTCCGATCCCTGAAAAGATTCCTAAAAGATCTGTCTTCTTGAAAAGAAGGCCCTCAGGTTGGGTGATCAAGACAATACCGACAAAACCGACTAGCAAGGCTATCCACCCGTAGACACTCATCTTCTCTTTAAGAAAAAGATAGGCGAAGAATGCAGTAAATATCGGTGAGGTTTTTGAAAAGGTCATCGCATCCGCCAGAGATATGTGCGCAATGTTGTAAAAAAAGGCCAACAGCGCCAAAAAGCCCATCAGACCACGGAAAAAAAGTAAAAAGGGTTTGCCGCCTTTTTGGATCATAGGTGTTTTATAGATCGTAAACCCTATGAGAAGCACCCCAAAGACATTTCTAAAAAAAACGACCTCTAAAGAACTCATCGATGTACTCAATTCTTTAGCAAAAGCACCCATGATAGCAAACAAAAAAGAGGCAAAAAGCATGTACAAAACGCCTCTGTCCATTGAAGATATTTTTTCTCTCACACATTTTCCCAACAAATAAAGTGCAAAATTCTATTATAATTCGTATTACATATAGCTATTTTAAGGATATTAATGTTTAATCTTATTTTTTGGGGACTCGTCTTTTTCGTCTTATACCGTGTCTATAAGAGCTACAGACGTTTTCAGCATATCTATTACACTCAGGCACAGTTTAAAAATATGCACGTCAGCAAAGAGGCCATCGCTTCAAGCGAACTAGGCCTTTTTGTCGCCCTGTGTGCAAAAGTGGCCAAGGCAGATGGACGTATAGACGAACTTGAAGCCGAACTTATCGGAAATATGTTTAACGATATTTCAAAGGTCTTTCCTCATCCGACAAAGGTCAAAGGCTTTTTAAAAGAGATCTTCTCTGAGGAAAAACAGCGTCCGCGTAATGTTGACGCTGTTGTCTCTCAGCTTTATGTCCTCATCCGAAAAGACCATGGCAAGCGTCAGATGATGATGGGCTTTTTGATCAACATCGCCTTCATCGACGGTAAGGTCACTTCGGCAGAAGAGAACCTCTTAACCAAAATAGCCGCTTTTTTACACTTCAGCTCAGATGAGTTCGAAGGGATGATGGACCAGTTCCGCTCAAGTTTTTCCGGAGCAACGGTTCACAGTTCTATAGATGAGGCCTATAAGATCCTCGGTGCTTCGCCTTCAGACGAGATGAATGCCATCAAGAAAAAATATCGTTCTTTGGTCAAGAAATATCATCCTGACATCATCCAAGCCCAAGGGGCAGATGAACACTACATACAAGACGCCACACGAAAGATCCAAGAGATCAATGATGCTTATGAGGTCATTAAAAAAGCCAAAAGCTAACAGCTATCTGTGCGTTCGCTGATAGTTCTCAATCCTCTTCTTCATTGTATTAAAATGATCATACTCCAGATGAATGGCAGTTAACCCTAAATATAGAAATGCCATCATCGTCCAGACAATACCAAACTGTCTGCTCGGCTTTTTCACGAGATAAGAGACGAGCAGGTTCAACTGCACGTAGTTTCCAAAACCTGAGATAAGATACAAGAAAAGATAAATAGCAATCACACTGACATTGGGGTCAAGCCATAAGATAAAGACATCCAGTTCATGCTCAAGTATCTTCCCTAGATATTTGAAACTCAACAGACTCACAAGGGTAAAAAGCAAAAACTTGAATCCAAGTAGCAGACCTCTGTCTACAAAAAGCTTGTGTAAATTCACCTTAGTGTGTAAGGCAAACACAACATCAAAGATCAAAAAAGAGAACAACAGGGTAATGATAAAGGCTTCGATAAGATCCGAAGTCAAGGCAAAGAATATCATGTAGAGCAGAAGATGATACCCCAGTTTCTGATCCAACCTGTTTTTCTCATACAATTTAGCGATACTGTCACGGCTTTGTAAAAGTTTGTTCCCTAAAAAGGTCCAAAAGATAAAGATAAAGACAAAGGCACCCAAGCCTAAGATAATCAGACGTGCATTCATACTAAAAAGCGCAGACGCCTTCACAAAAACTAAAAAGAAAGCCCCCGCTAACAGAGGAAGACCCATGATAAACAGCGGTAACTTGATATAAAACATAATCAAGCGCGAAGCGTCTGCATCTTTTATCAAAGCGCTATAGGTCATAGAGAGCTTTTTGTTGGTAATAATAAGACGAAGCGGATAATAAAGTACCAAGGTCAATACCAAAAAAAGTATCATCGTCATATGACGTATAGGCTCATAAGCGTTTAAGAGGGTCAAGGCAACAAAGGCCAGTGCTAAAAAAAGAAAAGAGAAAGATGCCAGTTTTTGTGTAAAGCTCGTGATCATCTTCACATCTTACAATACTTTGGCTAACATGTCATAATTATTGACACTTTTAAGGACACCTTTGGACAAGCTTTTTTTATCGATCATCTCTATCTATATCTTCATCCTTGTCGGCTACGCCGCTAAACACTTTTTCAAAGAGAGAATAGATGAAAAGTCCTTCAACCTACTCTCGGTCTATTTTCTACAGGCCTTTCTAAGCTTTTGGGGTCTGCTGAAACGTCCTATCGACACCGACTTTTTATTTGCACCGATGATCTATCTTGGCATCATAGCTATCTCGCTAACGCTTACCTTTGTCTTGGCTCGCCAGTTCTTTACCGATACCAAAGAGCGTTCCATCTCTACCATCGCTGCGCTAATAGGAAACACTGGAAACTTGGGAATTCCTCTAGGTATTGCTATCTTCGGTGAAGAGAGTATCCCCTACACCACTCTTATCAACCTTATGAATGTCTTTGTCGTCTATACCCTGGGGGTCTATTTTTACTCACGTGGTAACTTTTCCATGAAAGAATCGATAAAGAACATCTTTAAACTCCCCCCTTTGTGGTTTGCCTTTCTAGCTTTGGGGCTTAATTTTTATAACATCGAGCTGCCAAAAGAGGTGATGAATGCTTTAGGGATGGGAGCTTATGCGAGTATGGTACTTCAACTCATCATCTTGGGGATGTACTTTCACAGCGTCAGACTCAGACATCTTAACCTTAGACTAATCGTTCATGTGAACATGACGAAGTTCATCCTGCTTCCTGTTCTAGCCTTTGTCTTTTTGCAGTTGACCTCACTCCCAATAATGATAAAGGGCATTATCTTTATGGAGTTGTTCATGCCCTTAGCCGTTGCCAATGTCAATCTCGGCTCACTCTATCACTGTAAACCCGAAGATATCACAGCCCTTATCTTCATCTCTTCACTGCTATTTTTAGGACTGAGCTTTTTTGCACCCTATATATTAATATCTATATAGCATAACAATAGAAAATTACTTATTTTACTTTTCCATTGTAAAATTCTTTATGCTCAAAAAGACTAAAAGTATCCATCATAGGTAAAAATCACACAGATATATTAAAAATACCGTTTAATGTATCTATTTACACAGAATTAAAAATTCACTCAGTAAAATAGATTAGAATGATTAATTAGTAGTTAAAGTTAAGGGATCTGCTTTGTTTAATGAAAAAGTAGCAAAACAAAAAATAAAAAAATTAAAAATCTACAATATGTTATCCTCTACTGGTGCGACAATTTTTTTAATTTTTCCATTTTACTTATATTTTTCAAATGGAAAGGTGACTCTAGACTCAAGCTTTGTTTTAATAAGTATGATCAATATTCTATTTATATTTTTAACATACAGGTTTAGCAAAATTATTAAATTCAAACAACTACAAATTAAGCATTATAAAAAAAGGAAAAGTAAATGAAAACATTTAGAAAGTTATTCTGTCCAAATTGTGGTGAAGAATTTGAACACGAAATATCAAATACTGGAAAAGCAGTTGTTGGCACAAGTGGAGCTGCTGCAGGAGCTGCTTTTGGGGCAAAGATTGGGATAGTTGCAGGACCACTAGGTGCGATAGCAGGAACAATTCCCGGTGCAGTTTTAGGTGCTATATTTGGTGCTAAAGGTGGTGATTATTTTGATAAGCCTCAGTGTCCTAAGTGTGAAACAAAATTTGAACTACCTAGCTAGTGAATATTAGAGTTTTTGCCACCTAACTATATAACTCACAAGAATAGAAATCATTCTTGTGACCTGTAAACGGTTCCAAATTTTTTTACAACAAATATTAGTCATTAAATTCTATCTCTAAAAGCTCTGGAGAAAGACCGATTATCCAGTCAAAAGCAATAACAGTTGGTTGCTTATCCCTTTGAACAAGATAAAAATGTTTGTTTCCTTCGATGAGCTCCTCCGAGATCAGTTTTGACTTTTTGACCTCATCAGGACGCATCTTTAAGGTGATGGTCGCCTTTTTAAACATCTGAGCTGTATCCGAAGTATTTGGGTCTACATACTCGACCCTGTCTCCCTTGCGAATAAGCGAGCGTTTTAAAAACTGAAAACGGTTTAGGACTTTTACGAAAAGTAAAACGCCTATAAGCACAACGACTACCGCTATACTCCAATGCACAACAGAGAGGACAAAGCCCATACTCAAAACACAAATCAGATAAAAAAAGAAAAAAACAGGCGTAAACTTTTCAAAAGCCAAGACCCGAACAACTGTAAATATCCCTTTGAATAACTGCCAATACGCTTGAAGGTTATCCTTAAACAATACTCGCCTCGTCATCCTCTTCAAGAAAGTCTTTTTCCCAAAAGAACTCTATCCACTCTTTGGCTTCATGCACTGTAAAATCCGGTTGTATTACTGCACTTGGCTTATAAAAGAGTGAAGCTATCTTAAACTCAACGTGGGGAAAACACTTTTTCAAAAGAGTCAAGACCTCTTTAATGGTCTGTCCGCTGTCTACGATATCATCAAGAAGCAAGACCTTTTTAGCATCGGCTAACTCCGGCATGTTAAAGATCTCACAGGACTGCGATTTTTTATCTTTTTCATATAAAATAGAGTTAATCGCAAACAGTCGTCTGTTGTCTACCGCATGGGCATAGGCATGTCCAAGTGTCAATCCGCCGCGAGCAATCGCAAGCAGAGTGTCCGCTTCAAAACTTCTGGACTCTTTTACCAGTTTTCGTGTATCTTCGACAAAGTCATCATAGCTGTAATATTTCATAAGTAAGATTGTATCCGAAATTGTGCTAAAATCGTTTTAAAAAGATCAAGGGAATCTATGGATACGTTTACAGCCTTACTGGAGCAAAGTTTTTGGGGAAATACAGGATCACAATGGCTCACTTCCTTAGGAATCCTTCTGTTCTTTATCTTCTTACGCGGTCCCTTGGCCCACAGTTTTATCGCACTCTTGCACAAGGCAAGTGCCAAGACCAAGAACACTCTTGATGACGCGATAATCACAGCCGTAGAGCCTCCTGTCCGTCTTATCTTTCTTCTTCTTGGACTCTATGGGATGTTTGCCTTTTTGAGCTTACCTGCCCAGCTTGAGGGTTTTAATGCTCACTTTTTTCACTCCATGTTTGCCTTTACCCTCTTTTGGGCTCTGTATCGCATTGTCAATATTTTTAGCAATTTTATCGATGAGTATGAGGGTAAACTGGCCAGCCGCTTCTCTGCCGATCTGGCTCAGTTCTTGATTAAGGGAGTCAAACTTATCCTCATTATCATGGGTTTTGTTATCATCGTTCAAGAGTGGGGATACAACTTTACAGGTTTTCTGGCGTCTTTGGGTCTTGGCGGTTTGGCCTTTGCCCTTGCAGCCAAAGACACCGCAGCCAACCTCTTTGGCTCTCTTGTCATCTTTTCGGACAAACCCTTTGATGTGGGTGACTGGATTCAGACGCCCTCTGTTGAAGGAACCGTTGAAAGCATCGGGATTCGTTCAACACGGGTTCGTACCTTTGCAAAGGCCCTTGTTGCCGTACCTAATGCCACCCTTGCCAACAGCCCTATTACCAACTGGTCACGTATGACAATGCGCCGTATCAAGATGACTGTGGGACTGACCTACGACACACGTTCAGATCAGATGCAAAATATCCTCACGCAAGTCAGAACGATGTTACATGAAGATTCTGATATCAACGACCAGACCATCTTGGTCAATTTCACCGACTTTCAAGACTCAGCTCTTGGAGTTTTCTGTTACTTCTTTACCAATACGACGAATTGGCAGGAGTACCTGCTCGTGCGAGAGCGCATCAACCTTAAGATCATGAAAATCGTTGAAGACAATGGTTCAAGCTTTGCCTTTCCTTCTCAATCTCTGTATATCGAGAGCCTACCTGATAACCCGAGAGAGTCTTTGGAGGTGTAAAATACTTTCACTGGACTTGTTTATCCACATTTTTTTGCTACAATATACACAGATTATTTATTAACCTTTCTCAACAATAATAAAAGGAGTCTTTATGAAAAGTCTTGTAGGATCGATAGTACTGGCAGCGACCTTAGCCGTAACATACAGCGGATGTGGTTCAAAAAAAGCTAAACCGGAAACAACATTTAACTGTGTTCAAGATGGTGTACGCGCACCTCAATGGACATGTATGCCTGACTCTGCGATGGAAGGTTCTGTAACCGACATCGGATCAGCTCCTTTTAGTAAGCTGGGTGCCGGTTTTACCCGTAGAGAAGCTATTGCCAATGCCCGTTCTAGTCTTGCTCAGCAGATACAGACCTTGGTCAAAGACAAGGTAGAGACCTTTGCACGTTCTACCGGTGTCGGCGGAAGTGAAGTCGCAGACAAGGTCTCGACTCAGGTATCTAAACAAGCGGCGAAAGTCTCTTTAAAGGGTTCTAAGCAACTTAACTTCTGGCAACATCCTCAAAACAGAACCATGTACGTCCTTGTCGGTGTCAGTGAAAATGCTATGAACCAAGAAGTCAAAAACAATGTCAAGTCTTCGTATAAAAATGACAATGCACTCTGGCAGCAGTTTCAATCAAAAAATGCCTTGGAAAGTCTAGAAAAAGAGTTTCCAACAGATTAAGGTGGGGTTTCCCCCTTTGTCACTATTCAATATGTATATATAAGGACAAGATTTTGTCTTTATCTCTATATATAGGTGACCCATGCAACAATACGTTCTTACGCTTTTTTTAAGCCTCCTTCTTTTTTCAGGATGCAGCAGCAAACAAACATCCCCAGAAGAGCCCTTATGGATTTACCAGCCCAACATACATGCAAAGACAGGTGCTGTCGGCAGTTCTAAACCCCAGTTTAAGGGTAAAACTGTTCAAAGACGAGTTGCTGTTTCACGAGCCTTGGATGAACTTGCACAACAAAGCGGCGTTCATGTCGGTAACATCATCATGCGAAATGAGAAAAGCTTTGGAGATACAGGAAGCTCATCCACACAGATTCAAAGTACACAGACCAGCTCCGGTGCGACTATCCGTGCACATATAGAAGAGATATGGACAGATCCTAGAACACAAGAGATGTATGTATGGCTTGTAGCAGATTAGTCCTATTTCTTTTTCCCTGCCTGCTCAATGCGAATGAAAGTTTTGAAGCCTTTAAAAAGGCTCAAAGCCAAAGCCTTCAACGTGAGAAGAAAAGCTTTATTGACTTTAAAAAAGAAGAGGATCAAGCCTTTAAAGCTTATCGTGAAAAAGAGGAAAAAGCCATCTCGGATTTCAAAAAAAAGGTCAGAGTATTTTGGCCGGAAAGTGATCTTGAAGATGCTGATAAACATGTTAACTATTCAAAAGACCTTCGCACCAAAAGCCTGATTGATTTTAAAAAAAACGAGATAACAATTTCTCAAATATCACCTAAGAAAAAGATTTCAAAAGCAGAGCTTCTCAAGAAACTGAACCACACTTTGACACTCAACACACACGAAGCCTTTAAGAGCAACAGCCTGGAACAAAATATTGAGAAGATAACTAAAAAACCTTCTTACATCAAGTATGCCAAAGTAGATAAAAAACCTCTCTTACTCACACATTCAAGAACAAAGACTAGGCTAGACCTTAAGAACCTCACCCTGACAAAAAAAGGAAGTGTTTACAAACTGCGTTACAAACTACCTAAAAACTCCACTTATAAACGTTCACTTTCTTATCTTGTTGCTGCCAAGTCCAATGCCAGACGATTTAATCTCAAAGCCCAATGGCTCCTGGCTATTATGCACAGTGAAAGCAGTTTTAATCCCTTAGCAAGGTCGCACATACCCGCTTACGGTCTAATGCAGATCGTTCCGCGAAGTGCAGGAATTGACGCGTATAAGTTTTTATATAAACAACGCCGGCTTCTTTCGGCTTCTTATCTTTACAACAGTAAAAACAATATTGAGATGGGTTCAACCTACCTTCATATCTTATATTACAGATATCTCTCTTCAATCAAAAATCCGACCTCGCGTCTGTACTGTGCCATCGCGGCGTATAATACCGGAGCAGGAAATGTTGCCCGAGCCTTTGTAAGAAGCAACAGTGTTAAAAAAGCTGCACGGATAATCAACACCATGTCACCTGAGAATGTCTATCATCATCTACTAAAAAACCTAAAATATGATGAGCCAAAACACTACCTCAAACGCGTTCGTAAACGAAGTCTCACCTATAAAGAGCTTTATAGGTTATAATTACATAATTACTTCTCTAAATGAAAGCACACCATATGAAAAAACTAGCCATTATCGGCCGTCCAAATGTTGGAAAATCTTCTCTGTTCAATCGTCTACTTAAAAAACGCGACGCGATCACGTCTGATCAAGCAGGTACTACCCGCGATGTTAAAAAACGTATTGCAGCCATTTTGGATAAAGAGGTTCAGATCCTTGATACAGGTGGACTCGACAAGGGGTGTGAGCTTTTTGACAAGATCAAAGAAAAAGCAGTCAAAGCAGCGTATGAAGCTGATATTATTCTCTATATGTCTGATGGTAAGACTATCCCAAATGATGAAGACAAAAAATTCTTTTATGAACTTCAGTCTATGGGAAAAGCCATTGCCCTTGTTGTCAACAAGATTGACAACGACAAGATGAACGAGCGTCTTTGGGACTATTACGAGTTTGGAACAGACACTGTTTTTGGTATCTCAGTTGCGCATAATCGTAATACTGTCAAGCTAATAGAGTGGATTCATGAGCAGCTTCCTACAGACGAAGAGAAGGCCTTAGCAGAAGCTGAGGCACTTCGTCTTGCCCAAATCGAAAAAGAGAAAGAGTCTTACGACTACAATCTTCAAGAGTATGATGAGGACGCTGAAGAAGAGGAAGAGAGAGAAGAGGACAAGACTGTTTTCGAAGAAAATGACCAAACCCGTTTTTATGACCCTGAGCGCCTTAATCAAGTCAAGGTTGCCATCATCGGTCGTGTCAATGTCGGTAAGTCCTCTTTACTTAATGCTCTCGTAGGCGAAGATCGTTCGGTCGTATCTTCAATTGCGGGAACAACTATCGACCCAATTGATGAACTGATAGAAGTCGGCGATAAAAGAGTTACCTTTGTCGATACCGCAGGTCTTCGCCGTCGTGGTAAGATTGAAGGAATCGAAAAGTATGCACTCAACAGAACCAAAGAGATGCTTAAAGATGCCGATGTTGCCCTGCTTGTTCTTGATTCATCCGAGCCATTTAAGGATCTTGATGAGAAGATAGCCGGCCTTGTCGATGAGAACCGTCTGGGCTGTATTATCGTGCTGAACAAATGGGACCTTACCGATAAAGACTATGAAAAGTTTAGTGAAAAAGTGCGCAGCCGTTTTAAGTTCTTACATTATGCGCCTATTATCACTATCTCGGCACTGACAAAACAACGTGTCAACAAGATCATGGATAAGATTTTAGAGATCAATGATAACTATTCACAGCGTATCAGCACGTCCAAGCTCAACCGTGTTATTGAACTTGCTCAGCGTCGTCACCATCTTCCATCGGTAAAAGGAAAGACTATTCGTCTTTATTACGTGACTCAGTACGATATCCGTCCTCCACGTATTGCTCTGGTTATGAACCGACCTGAAGGCTTACACTTTACCTACAGACGCTACCTGACAAACAAACTGCGTGAGGCCTTTAACTTCGAGGGGACACCTGTACTTTTCCACGCACGAAGTAAAAAGCAGAGAACCACCATCGAAGACGAGCCGAACTTTGTTGAAGATATGTTTGGCGGTACAAAAGCTGTTTCTGAAGAAGAGATGGCAAGTATGTACCAAGAGTTTGAAGATGGCGAAGGTGAATCTGAGTTTGAAAACAATATGGAAAAAGATGATAACAGTAAAGACGATATTGAAGAGGGGTTTGTCGATATAGATTAGCAAGGCTAATCTAATCGCCTAAACTTTACTTCTATCTACTTACTACTAAAGTATTTTCTCAATAACAAATATTTATCATGTTTTAATATTTTGAAGATATTATGCTTTCAATTAAACTCCTTAAGGTTCAAAATGGCTGTTCGTATAACTGATTTATGTATTTCATGTGATGTATGTTTAGGAGAATGTCCAACAAGTTCTATCGTCAATGCAAAAGACAATCCGACAGACAACAATTATTATTATGTCGATCCTGCAACATGTTCAGAGTGTATAGGTGACGCCGACTCGCCTTTATGTCAAGCAGCATGTCCGATTAGCGACTGTATCGTTTGGGATTTAGCTTTTGATCAAGCTAATAAAGAACATTTTGAGAGCAATCAGTTATATGTTTTAGATGAGGATTTACAGTACAATCAACCCTCACATTCAGAAATTTCTATGAATGATAGAAAGTCTGGAAATATTGAGTGTATCATTAAGTAAAATTAGAATGGTTTAACAATAACCATCGCGACAATTAAGAGCATTAGAATTGTTGGTATTTCATTATATTTACGAAAAAACTTTCCACTTTTTTCACATTCATCTACCAAAAACTTTTTATAAAAATATCCCATTGAAAAGAAGAATATTATCAAGAAGAAAACAAATAATAGTTTAGCATGCAACCATCCACCACTTTGAAAAAGTCCCGGATTTAGGCCTATCATAATAGCCCCAGAAATCAGAGTTGCCCAAAATGCAGGTATTCCTATAAGATAATAGATCTTTCTTTCCATTATTTTTAGAACCTTGATAAAGTCTATATTTTCTCTATTTTCTGCGTGATATACGAAAAGACGCGGCATATAAAACAGTACTGCAAACCATGAAACCATTGCACTCACATGAAACCATTTTATCCAGTCATAATATTCCATTTTAATCCTTTTAAATCTCAGAGTATATGTCATTTCATAGATATCTATGAAATATTATCTCTGTTTCTAAGCGAGTATTATACGACATTAAACTATAATTTCGACAATTATGCATAAGGATTTTTTGTGAAAGTATTAGCAGGTATCCAACCCTCAGGTGATCTACATATCGGGAACTATTTCGGCTCTATCAAAAAGATGATCGATAGACAAGAAAACGATAATGTATATGCCTTTATTGCCAACTATCATGCCATGACCACAGTGAGCGATGGAAACCGTTTATCTGAACTGACCATGCAAGCAGCAACTGACTTTCTTGCTCTCGGTATTAACCCTGAAAAGACGATGTTCTGGGTTCAGTCCGATGTCAAAGAGGTCTTAGAGCTGTACTGGGTACTTTCACAACTCACGCCTATGGGATTTCTAGAACGTGCGCACTCGTACAAAGACAAGGTAGCCAAAGGCATCAATGCCAATCACTCTCTTTTTTCTTACCCTGTCTTGATGGCTGCAGATATCTTACTTTTTGATTCAGAGACCATCCCTGTCGGAAAAGACCAAATACAGCATGTTGAGATTGCAAGAGACATCGCCGTTCGTTTTAACAACGAGTATGGAGATATCTTTCACCTTCCCGAACACCAAGTCGAAGCTGAAGTCGCGACTGTTCCGGGTATCGATGGGGCCAAGATGTCAAAGTCTTACGGTAACACTATTAATATCTTTGGTGAAGAGAAAAAGATTCAAAAGACCATCAAAAAGATCGTAACCGATACCACTGCCTTAGATGAACCAAAAGAGTTTGAGAGCTGTAACATCTATGCGCTCGCTAAACTCTTCTTGGAAACGCATGATTTAGCAGCCTTTGAAGAGCGTTACAGAACTCCGGGCGAAGGGTATGGACATTTTAAACTCTATCTTCATGATGTGATGTGGGAATACTTTAGACCTTATCGAGAAAAACGTGAATATTTTGAAAAGAACCAAGATGAAGTACGTGAGATCTTAAAAACTGGTGCAAACAAAGCACAAAAGATCGCTTCAGAAAAAATGGAGATAATCCGTTCTAAAACAGGTATATCTTACTAAATTCTAAAACTATAGGCTTAGCCTATAGTAGTCCCCTTTCCCTAATCTTTATCCTGTACAATTCGACGATTTTAATAAGGATAAATATAATGTATCAAGTAAATGTACCTCAACAATGTGGCTGTTTTAGAAGAAGTGGGCAAAGTGCTTCAACAAGTTTCGACAATAAAGATGAGGCACTT
>Ga0316207_10002852_pt1 | contig 16985 bp, 9 predicted proteins | sample 6weekpyrite_MG_FD_204943 | JGI IMG/M metagenome (GOLD analysis project Ga0316207, IMG submission 204943) | Microbial mat bacterial communities from mineral coupon in-situ incubated in ocean water Damariscotta River, Maine, United States -... | ecosystem: Environmental > Aquatic > Marine >...
AAGCATTAAAGCATAGTGTGATAATTATTGTTGTCTTTGCGCTCATACTTATTTTTTGCGCCTATCATTTACTCAATGCTAAAACCATATTCTTCCCTGCTATGGATGAAGGGCGTGTTTCACTCAGCATAACAACTGACCCCGGTACACGCCTGGAAGAATATGATACTAATCTGGCAAAGATTGAATCCCTGATACTACAACAACCTGAAGTACATAGTGCGTTTACCAGCTCAGGAGGGTTTGTGTTTGGTCGCTCTGAGTTTCAACGCAGTAATCGGGGTTCAATATCGGTTCAATTAAAACCCATGTCTGAACGGGGTGGTATTAGCAGCAAGGACTGGGTTAAAAAGATAAACAAAAAGATCAAACAAATGGAACTTGCCGGGTACAAGGTTCGTATACGTGTCAGGGGTGTACGCGGGATTCACCTTGGGCAGGGTGATGATGACTTCAGTTTGCGGATGCAGGGCCCTGATTTAAATACACTCTCAAAAATTGCTGAAAAGATTATCAAAGAAATTGAAAACATTCCTCAATTAAGCAACATAACACATACATATGAAGAACAGGGTAATGAGCTGCTTATAAAAATAAACAGGGAACGTGCAGCGGACCTTGGGGTTACCTCGTCTGATATAGGTGAAGCACTACAGCTCGCGCTGAATGGACAGGTGGCATCAAAGTATATCGAAGGAGACAGGGAGTATGATATTAGAATTCAATTGCCGCGCACTCAGCTCAGACAGGTTTCTGATCTGGAAAATATTATCATTAACCTTAGCCAGCAAAAAAGTATCCGTTTACTGGACGTTGCCAACATTAGTATCTCCCCGGAACCCAGTGTTATTAAACGAGACAATCAGTTGCGTATCAATGAAATATCTGCCTCACTTGCTGCAAATACAGATTACCCTGAACTAATGGATAAGGTTATGCAAAGAGTGCATAATCTTTCATTACCTGATGGCTATACCGTTTATGATGGTAGCGCACTGGAAACACTTCGGGAAAGTGAAACAATGGGCCTGATATTACTCGCACTGGCAGTGTTTCTTGTATTTGTGGTTATGACTGTTCAATACGAATCCCTGACAAATCCGCTTGTTATTATTTTAGGTGTTCCCTTTACACTCATCGGAGTTTACCTGGCCACTGAGCTTGCGTTGCAGGGAAGCTTAAGTATGCCTGCCCGACTGGGAATTATTATGCTAGCAGGTATTGTTGTTAATAATGCGATTGTTTTAGTTGAACAAATCGAGATTTGTAGACAGCAGGGAATGCAAAAAATTGAAGCGATTATTCAAGCCTCAACACTACGCCTTCGTCCAATTTTAATGACCAGCCTTACCAGCGTTTTTGGTATGCTACCCCTGGCAATTGGCCTGAGTGAAGGTTCTGAAATGCTTAAACCGCTAGCAACAGTGATTGTCTTTGGCCTGTCTTTTTCACTTCTGGTATCGCTCATGCTCATACCCGCTATGTATTTAATTATTCATAATATGGATAGAAAACTTTGAACAACTGGTATAGTCAGGATTCTGATAAGGCACTTGCTGATAATGAAATACATATCTGGGTAAACTACCTCAATGTACACCAGGCGAGACTAAAGCACCTTTACCCTGCTTTAACAGCAGAAGAAAAAGAACGCAGTGAACGATTTAAGTTTTATAAACATCGCAAGCTATTTATCGCCTCACACGGTTTTCTTCACACAGCCCTGTCTTATTATATTGATACGCCTGTTGGGGAAATCCACTTCGACTATAACTCGCATGGCAAGCCTTCGATTATAAGAAGCCAGAACCCTGAAAACATTATGTTTAACCTGAGTCACTCAGGGCACCTGGCAATACTGGCCATATGTAGAAAGCATAATATCGGCATTGATATTGAGTTTAAAGAACGCAAGACAGACTGGCAGGGAATTATCAAACGCTTTTTCACCGAAAGAGAACAACAGGCCCTATACAAATTACCAGAGAATTTACATAAAGACGCTTTTTACCAGATGTGGACCCGAAAAGAAGCACATATGAAAGTTACAGGACAGGGTTTATCTTTGTCTCCAACTCAATTTGAAGTGAGTACACCACCTGAACCCGCTGCATTTTTAGGGAATTTGAATTCAAGCAATAAGCAGCAATATAAAATGCAGGAAATAATACTCCCAGAAATGTACAAAGATTACTCAGCCTGCTTATCGGCCGATTTTCAATATAATAAAGTCACACAGTTTATACAGCAATAACCAGCCAGTAAAATTCACTGACACGATAAAACATACCACTAATAACGCTAATAAACGCAGACACCTTTAGTTAACGCCTACGATACACAGGAAAAGTAATTTTCATTTATTACGCCCTTTCTTGCGCTTCACCTCTTCGGGATCATACTCCGTATGCTCAAAATGCCAACGGCATTCAAGTGCGTTTTCTTTTACTATAGCCATACCGAGTACAAGCATTAAATATTCAGAAGAAAAGTAGACTGTTTTTAGTAAGACCAGGCCTTAGCTTTAAGCTAGCCTGTCAGGTAAGCATCTATTGATACAACCACCCCTGGAAAAAATATGCTTAATGATCATGCAAAGGAATTTCAAAAACTATCGTCGCACCACCCCCTTCGCTGGTACGCACTGATATATCCCCTTTATGTGTCTCAATAATTTTCTTAACAATTGACATACCAAGTCCTGTGCTTTTTTCTCCCCCTGTTGGTCTGTTACTTAATGTTTTATAGTCATCAAATATTGTACTTTTCTCTTCGTCAGGTATGCCAGGCCCATTATCTATCACACTCACTTTTAAAGTATCGGTACCACTCTCTGCCTTTACGGAAATCAAAGACCCTTTTGGTGAAAACTTTATTGCATTACTGAGCAAATTATCAATGACCTGGGTAATTCGGTTTTTATCCATACAAATCAGCTGATCAACTAAACACTCGCATTCAATATTTATATTTTTACTTTCACATATCATTCTGGCAACTGAAACACGCTCAGTTAATAACTCACAAATAGAACTATCAAGCTTCTCAAGCTTGAAACCACCCTCTTCTATAATCGAAATATCCAGAAGATCATTTATAAGCTGGTACATAGCATTTGAAGCACCAAATATAAGCGATGCTCTTTTATGAAAATTTTCTAAATCACATTTACTGGAATTAAGATCATGCAGCATAAGCTCACTAAAGCCCATTATTGAGGTTAGTGGGTTCCTCAAGTCGTGTGCCGCTATACCTAAAAACCTGTTTTTCTGATGATTAAGTTTTATTAGTTTTTTCTTCGCCTCATACAACTCAAGATGAGATTTTATTCTTGCTATAATTTCTTCCTGCATAAATGGCTTATTTATGTAATCAACTCCACCGACCTCAAACCCATGAACAATATCCTTCGCATCATGTTTAGCTGTAACAAATATCACTGGCACATCCTTTAGAGACTCTACCTGCTTCAATCTGCTACAGGTTTCATAGCCATCAATTCCAGGCATCATCACATCCAGCAAAATCAGATCCGGGTTAAAATGTCGCGCTGTTTTAATAGCCTGCTCACCACTCTGCGCAATGGCCAGGTTATAGCCATACGGACGCAAAATTTTCCCCAATACATCAAGGTTCTGTGGCGTATCATCAACGATTAGAACACGTTGATTATCTATTTCTAATAACTTATCTATTATCATTGATGTACTTAGCCATTTTCTGTAATGAGACTATGTCAAAATTATTTGCAAACTCAGTTATTTTAAATGCGAATGACCTATACACTGATCCTTTCTCTGCAATTTCTTTTGCAATATTCTCTATCATAGTAATTTCACTGTATTCTATTGCTTTTAATAGTTTTTCCAATAGGCTCTCTGGTAACCCATGAGTATATATATCGGTATTTATTTTCGCCTTATCTGAGTGAGTTTCATTAACAACACTCTCTGGTATTAATTCAATTGATAATAATTGCGATACGCATCGAAATATTTCATCTTCCCTGAATGGTTTTTTTATTACCATCGAAACATCAAAAGTTTGAAAACGACTTATATCGTGATCAAATGCATGGGCTGTCACTACCACGGCTTTAAAAGTATCACCCAGAATATTCCTTATCTCATGCAATGCTTCAAGGCCGTTCATATCAGGCATATGATAGTCCATAAAAACCAGATCAGGTGAAAATTCCTCTGCGATTACAATCGATGCTGCACCGCTTTCTGCTTCAATAACATCAACTCCCATTATTTTAAGCATTCTTGATAGTACATCCCTGTTACCTGAAATATCATCTACCACCATCGCTTTTATACGACATCCATCAGGCAGGTACATACGTATCTCATTCCCCGTATTAATTTCCGATACTGCATCGGGTATATCCAGGCTAAAATAGAACCTTGATCCCTTACCCAGTGCTGATTCAAGATCTAATTCCCCACCCAGTGCCTCAACCTGAGTTTTCGATATCGATAACCCTAGACCCGTACCACCTTTTACTAATCCATTCTTCTCCTGACTAAACTTATCAAAAATGCTACTTTGTGCTTCTACAGCAATTCCTGGGCCACTATCTATCACCTCAAACAGGTACTGATGCTTACCTGTTCTGGTAACATCCAGATTAACACCGCCAGTATCGGTAAATTTAATGGCGTTTCCTACCAGGTTTATTAATACCTGATTTAGTTTTCCCTTATCTGTATTAATAGCTAAGACATCATTATCAAAATTACAATTAACCTTCCAGTCAATACCTTTCCCATCAGCTCGTACCTTAAACATGGTAAAAAGATCGTTCAGTAGCTTAATTAAATCGAAATCAATTGGTTGAAAGTCGGTTTCTCCAGATTCAATTTTTGATATATCCAGAACATTATTTATTAACATTAATAAATGTGTACCACTTCTCTTAATGGCATCAAGAGATGAACGTTGAGATTCATTGAGGTCTTTATCGTGTTGCAGTATTTGAGTATAGCCAAGAATAACATTCATAGGTGTACGTATTTCATGACTCATATTTGCTAAAAACAATGTCTTGGCCTGATTTGCTTTCTCAGCTTCAAGCTCAGACTGCTTGGTTTTCCTTAAAGATTTCAGTGTCCCTTCAAGCTCCAGTTTACTCGTCTCAAGAGAGCTGGTTCTCTCGCTCACGAGTTTTTCAAGATTTGCTTTACTGAGCTTTACCTGTTTGTACATTTGTGAGTATGACTCGACAAGATCACTTATTTCCCTGGTAGAAGAATGCACCGTAAGATCAACGTCTTTCCCCTCAGATTGTTTAACCAGGGCACGGGTTACATAAGCGATAGGCTTAAGTATTTTCCTATCAAATATCAGATACCCCATAAGCGTTATCAACACACCTAAACCTATAATAATCCAGAGCGAAACAGCTAACTTTCTCGAAACATCACTCAAGCCATTCATAGTTTTCAGCTGATAGTTCTGCAAAACCATTCTCAGGTCATTAATTGTGTAGTTTATTCTCTCAAAACCCGGGGCCACCCTGCTCTCCCAAAGCATTATATCCTGCCTCCATGCAGGACTTTCAACAATCTCTATCGCTGATTCATAACTCCTAAATGATCCCTTCATCGCCTCTTTAATAACCTCTAGTGAGTTTGACGCCTCAAACTCTAGCTGCCCATTCCCATCTAATTCTTCCAGTTTCTCTACGTTTGCATTGATTACTTTTTTGTAATTTTCTATATTATTTTTAACCTGGTTATATGCTATTTTCCAGTCATCAATAAATACACCAAAACGAATTGTTACCATTAATCTATATTCCGCACTGATCCGTACCCAGTAATATTTTATTTCTTCAAGGTATTTAATAGCTTCACGATTTTCTTTAGTACTCGAAGTTGATTCAAGTAATGAAACCGCCTCTGAGGCAGCCCCTAAAAGTTTTTTATTATTTTCTACCAGGACGTCAACCATTATATTAGTGAATGGAAAGTTCTCATCTGCACTGTTCCTGACCTCGCTTAAATTTCCTATAACTGATTTCATTACATCCACATCCTGTCTTAATTTTAGTAAGACAGGTTCAAAACCAAGCTCATCATTCAGGTTATAATCCTCGATCACAGATTCTAGCGAGAGAAAATTTTTCTCATATTCCCACAAGGCATCTTCAAGACGCTCGTAATTTTCTTTTTCTGGTAAAACGATGAATTCTAATACCAGTGATTTAATGCTGTCATTCCTGGAAATAAAACTCTCTATTTCATTTTTAATAATAAACTGGCTAGATATTTCACTCTGGTATTTTTCTGCTGCCTTTTTAACACTAACTTCGGCTATTACAACAATTAAGCTTACCAGCATAAATGTAGCGAGAGCGATATAGATATAACGACTTCTTAGTGATTTATGGTCAAAGCCTGATTTGACTTTATTTAATACATTCATATGCTGACAAAATATTTAGTTACATTTACGCAGACTCATTATTCTTAACTGGAGTCAACGCTAAAGACTTAAGAAAAGTAAGGACAAACTTAAGTGTAGGTTATTTTCCAGGTTTTTCCGCTCTTTAGTGCCTGGCTTGAGTACAAGTCTGTTGGAACTATCTAGTCTGGAAAGGCAATATTTAGTAAAGCTCAGGCTGAGCCATACACCTGATTAGCTCAATAGCAGTGCCCCTGGCTGGAACACCAGGCGTAAGTGCCTGGTGCGCTGTTGACATAAAATGCAAATATTTTCGTTTATTCGCGCTCTTTTATCAGACGCTCTCTCAATCAGTATATTTGTACAAAGCAGGCTACTTACAGGAGCCAATTAAGGACTATAAAGGTTTTAATGCAGGATGGTTTCAAAATCAGCTAGATCAGCTGGTAGATCATAACTTATACAACAACAATCAGGTACAATGCTTAAGCAATACAACGGATATATTATCTTCCCCGCCGTTATCATTCGCTCGGGTAATCAGCTCATCAACGCTACGGCTTAAATCGCTGTATTCAGATAGCACTGACTGGATTTCTTCATCTGACAAACTATTGGTTAAGCCATCGGAGCATAATAAATACTCGCTATCCTGTTCAATCTTAAATCCACGCAGACTTATTTCAGGCTCACTCGCTAAGCCGATAGCTTTACTAATCATGTGATGCAAAGGCAGGTCATTAAATTGTTTTTTGCTGATTTTACCTTCGTTCAGGAGACTTTGTAACACGGTATGGTCTTCGGTTAACTGAGTTAGTTTTGAGTTTGCATAAAGGTAGCAGCGTGAGTCACCTAAATGACCTAATACTGCACTATTTTCATTGGTTAGCATGGCCACAACAGTCGTTGCCATATTCTGGTATTGGGGTTGTTTACGTTGCTCAAGGAGTAACTCATTATTGGCCTCTTCAATGGCATGCAATAAAGTGCTTGGCAACCAGTCTTCAGCATAGCCGCCACCACTATGTGCTAGCAATACAGCTTTTTCTACCAGGGCTTTAATTGAGTTAATTACAAACTTACTTGCTACCGCACCTCCCTCATGCCCACCCACTCCATCAGCAACAACCATTAGACAGACATCACTATGCTCAAAGCGACAGTACAATACACTATCTTCGTTTTGCTCCCGCACCATTCCCTTATCTGTACCACCAGCAAAACATATTGGTTGAGATTCTGCAGTCATACTATTCCATATACTCTACACTTAAGGCATGCCGCGCTTTACGGCTATCGCAAATTCCTCTCCACTTGCGAAACGCTTTTCTGCTTTCTTTTGCAATGCCTTGTTAATAATGCGAGTTGCGCTAGATGGCAAATCGCTACGCACTTCTCTCACTGGCCTATGTTTTTCATTAGTTATTTTATAGGCCAGATTTCCCAGGCTATCCGCATCAAAGGGAAGTTTACCGGTCAATAACTGATAGAAACTAACACCCAGAGCATATAAATCTGCTCGACCATCTACATGCGAACCGGTCATTTGTTCGGGGGCCATATATGATGGGCTTCCCATAAAACTACCCGTACGTGTTTTTACAGAATCCGTAATTCGTGCTATTCCAAAGTCTGTAATTTTTATCTGCTTGCTCTCAGGGTTATACATTATATTGCCCGGCTTTATATCTCGATGAACAATATTCTGTGCATGCGCATAATCAAGTGTTTCAGCGACAACCTGTACGATTCTGTACACTTCTTCTACCGGTAATAACTTACCTGGTTTTGTATAGTCGGATAATGGAACACCGTTCACGTAATCCATTGCAATAAAGGTAAAGCCTTCTTCTTCACCCACATCATAAACCGTTACAATATTACTATGGCTCAAACGGCCCGCCGCTTCAGCTTCACGGAAAAACCTGTCTTTGACTGTCTTTAACTCCGCTTTTGAAAACTGTGTGTAGTCCAGCGTTTTAATCGCAACCTGGCGATTTATTTTGGGGTCCTTACCTAAATACACCACACCCATTGCACCACGCCCCAGTTCCTTTTCTATTTTGTAACGACCAAACTCAGGCAGCTCCATTTGCGGCATCACCAGGGTTTTCTGCGCCTGTGTAGGTGATAGCACCTCTGTACGTGTATCTGAGAAACCACTCATTGACTCAATACGTTTATCTATATCCTTATAGGATTTGGCTCGAACACTTATTTCCGAGTATATCTGTAAAGCTCTATCGTACTGTCGCTTTCGTTCAAAACTTAGACCTATTTCATATAAATCCGATAATACCTCTTCATGCACACGACACTTCAATAAGCTGGTGATAGCCGTTTCGTAGTCACCTTTTTCATATTGATAATGACCTAGCTGAAACCAGCAGTCCTGCATTTTCATAACCAGGTTATCCAGGTATTTCTGTCCGGATAAATAGGCATATACAGCAAACTGACCTATCAACATCAACATAAGTATACTAATGGTAGGCCACCAGATACCTTTAAGAATGAGCAATACCGGTTGTATTGAAATGATCCCCAGTATTAAAAAGGCCCCCAGAAACAATCCGCTTTGTTTAGACACCAGGGGTAGCAGGAACAGCAGGTATAAGACCACAACGCCCAGCAACAAGGGTAACAACCACCAGCTATAAGACGGTGTGTGGTATGTTGCCGCGGCGAACAGACTTCTCAGTGAGTCGGCCAGTACCTGTATCTGGTTAATTTCCTGGCCAATAATGACTATTTTTCCTTTATAGTAAGCATTCGACTTTGCAGAAGCTTTTTTCAGGGTTAGCGGCTTTATTGTTGCATGCCTTCCGGTAAGCTCTGAGAAATAGTTAAAGACTGTGCCAGACAGGCTGGCAGAAATATTTTTACCTGCCATTTCAATTAAGCCTTTTTCATCCCAGCTTAACTCCCGGCTATTAAAGTATCGGCTGTACACCGCCAGGCTTAGATCCGGTAGCGAAGAAGATCTGTCTCGGTTATACCAGATTAGAGACTGCTCACCTGAAGGGATAGACTCAAAGGGATAGACTCTATAGGGCACCTGGGTATTACTAAGCCGGAAAGTTTTTGCATGGGGTAGAAAAATCCCTGGAATATACTGGCGCCAGCCATTTTGAAAGTGCAGTGATTCTTTATAGGGAATATTATTCTGCTTTTGTGGGGTATTAATATACTGAGTTAGAAACACCTGCTGACTTTTCAGCATCCATGCCAGTTTGTTTCTTTCACCCTGGGTCGGCTGCCAGCGTTCTTCGTCAATGGCGTTATCTGAATTTGTGTTTTTCCCGCTGGATGATTTATTTTTATCCAGCTCAACATAATCCATTTGCGGAAAGTCATCACTTAACCAGATAATTTCAGCTGCATTGGCTTTCTTTAACTTACGTAAAAAAGTGCGAAACTCTTTAATACCCTGGGGTGTTAGCAGTCGACCTTCATCAAGCTGTATAACGCGAAAAGTATTTGACCTGGATTTCACGGGCAGCAGGTAGCTCGAAAAGCGGTACATCTGTGAATCTAACCAGCGTACTGTACTATTCTGGGAGGACAGCAGGGCAAATAGAAAACAGATAAAAATAAAAATCGAAAAATAAAGTCTACGATGCTGATTCAATGGTGGGCCTGTAATCTATCTTAATTATAGTCAATGTCCCTGCCTGGTCTTAACAGGCCAGCAGGATTAATGTTTATCAGGGGTTGTATGCCCATCTCTACTTCATCTGCTTTTATAGCAGATTTCATACATCTATGGCAAAAAACTCACGTGCAAGCTGCGTCGTTGCGCGCGCAACATGTGTATTGGTTTCCTGCTTGTAACGCGCCAGTACGGAACATACATGAGGTAATACCATTGGCTCATTACGCCGCTCCCTGAGTTGTTTAGAAATACCCTGTGGTAAATCCCTGGGCAATAAATAAGGAGCATCTGTCTCAAGCATGATTTTCTCCAGGGGAATATACTGTACCGCTTCCTGCAGTGACTGGCCGCGGCGCTCATCACAGAGCCATCCGGTCACACCAATTTTTAAATCCAGATCCAGATACGCTTTTGCTTCTTCAACCGTGCCGGTAAAACAATGCACCACACCATCATTTAACTTATCTCGCCAACGATTAATAATGCTGTAAAAATCCTTATGCGCATCCCTCTGGTGCATAAATACGGGTAAATTCAGGTCAGCTGCAAGTTCTAGCTGGGACTCAAAGCAATAACGCTGGTCTTTAGGGCTGGAAAAATTTCGATTATAGTCCAGGCCACACTCACCAATAGCTCTAGCAGCCTGCTGCTGGGCAAGCTGGTAAATCTTTTGCCCCGCTTCATCCGTCCAGTCTTTAGCATGATGGGGGTGCACTCCTGAGGTGGCATATAATATCCCTGGCCAACGCTCGCATAACTCTAATGCCGACTCACTGTGCTCGACATTTGTCCCTGTCACCACCATCTGCTTCACCCCCACTGACTGGGCTCTCTCAATAAGTTCTGCTCTATCTTTTTTAAACGAGCTCCCGGTGAGGTTAACGCCTATATCAATTAAATCGTCTAATACTTCATTCATAGGAAGCTATTTTGCCATGCAACGATCAACACGCAAGTGATTATGCTGCTATCGGGTGTATTTCTCATGATGGCTGTGTAGCACACGTATAAGACCCCAGGCACAGATCGAAAACACTTTAAAGAGCGAAAAGACACCCATGGTGAGACATGACATGGTGAGACGCGACATGCTGTCACTGAACCACATATACCTTAATATAGAGCTCAGCACAGTCCCAGCAGGACAATTTCCTTAAACTCGTTTTAATGCCCTTATTTATTCTTAAACAAACTTCCTGTAATTACAATTTATTATTGCAAATCAACAGATTATAGACAATCTAATAAGCCATACCTAATATATACAAGCACAGCCCAGCCTTTTTATTTATGCATAAAAGCGGATATTTTTATATCTCAGGTGTCGCACATTAAATTGATTCGACTACACTCTATATAAAAAATTGATAAAAATTTAATAATAAATTTGCTCAAAAGTGATTGATAAGAGGCTAAATAAGTAATGAACTGCTTATGTCTTCGCAAAATAGGGTTATCCTGCGCACTACTAATTCCTACACCTGGCTATTCTACTGATGACATTGAACAACTATTCAACTTATCTCTGGATCAGTTAATGGAAATCGAGGTCTACACCGCCTCACAGGAAAACGAAAAGGCCGCGGAGTCCCCCGCATCAATTTCCGTCATTACCGCACAGCAATTAAAAGAGTGGGGCATTATCAACCTGCATGATGCTATCAGCTTATTACCGGGCATCGTCAAGGGAGAGACCTACCTTGGCCAGACCACGCAAACCTTCAGGGGGGTAACTCCTGGACTATTTAATAATAAATCCCTGTACCTCATAAACGGACACCCATCGTATGAAAGCCTGTTTGGCTCAACCCTGCTTGACTACATCCCCATCGAAATGGTTGAACGGGTCGAGGTTGTAAGAAGCCCTGCATCGGTGCTCTATGGCACGAACTCTATCAGTGGGGTTATTAATATTATTACCAAACAGGGCGCCGAGAATAAAGATGCTGTCACCCTGCGCACTGGAAGCAACTCTCATAAGTACGGCAGTATCGTGCACCACAGTGAAAACCTGAGTATGGCAGCCAGTGTTCAGCGGGATGATGGCTATAACTACACCGGCACCAATGACGAATTTGGAAACCCTGTGGATCTTGATTATCACTACAATTTAGAAAATGTATTTATTGATGGCTATGCCGATAGCTGGCGTATAAACGCCGCCATATTTGACAGGGAAAAAGCACTCTATGGTATTAACCCATGGGTCTGGCAAAATGGCAATTTTGAAACATTTGTTGGATACCTTGACGCTAATAAAACATTCAGCTTTGATAGCGGCGAACTCAATCTGTGGCTACGCTATGATGTCAGTGACAAGGATATCCACGTTGGCCAGTTTCCATTCCCGGCAAGTTCTGCCGACTGTAGTGCATTGAATATTTCCCCTCCAACACCACCTGGTTCCTGTGATGACTCAGCCTCAAATGCCTCTACGGTAATTAATACAGTGGAGCGTTATAGCCTGGAGGTACAATATAAAGACCAGGTAACTGATGATCTAAAATACATTATCGGTAGCTCGTTTGAAATCCAGAAATCAGACCCTCTTCTGTTTGTTTCTGATATTAGTGGTGCGGTATCCCAGGCTGCATTCCCAGACAGCCAGGAAACAGACACTATCGCGGTCTACGCGCAGCTAAAATACCAGCAAAGTGAGGATACCCATTATGTATTTGGTATTCGAGCCGAAGACAACGCTGAATCCGGGGGCAGCGGGGTAATGCCCAAACTGGGTGTGACCCATCAGCTTATCCCCAACACGTACCTGAAACTTTTATATAGCGAGGCCTTCAGGACGCCTATGTTTATAGAGAAGTATGTCAATCTGCCTAATGTCTTAATCGGAGAAGAAAAACTGGCAAGAGAGACCATCCAGACCTTTGAAATAGGCCTGGATTCGCAGATAAACAAAAAGAATAAAGTCGAGATTGTTGCCTATACCTTAAAACTGGAAGATGAAATATTGCGTTTTCCAGACACCACCAGCCCCGCGGCTGTGTATGAGAATGGAGCTGGAAAAGAAATGCACGGCATAGAAGCAGAGTGGAAATCGATCTTTTCCAAAAATTATGAGCTTATTCTTAATGCCGCTTATGTCGATGGCAAAGACAAATCACTTAATGAAAATGATGCACCCATTATAGCCAATGAAACTTTTAACGCCATATTAACCTACCACATTAATAACCACTGGAGTACCACACTGACGACCCAGTATATTGGAAAACGCGACGTTGTCTCTTCTATTACCAGCTTACGCAGCAGCTTAGATAGCTATCAGTTATTTAATCTTGCGACGGTGTATAAAATGCAACAGCATGAACTGCGCCTGACACTCAATAATATCACCGATGAAAGTTACAGCTATCCTGAACCAGTTCGCAGGAGAGCAACCAGTGTTCCTGGCGGAAGTGACGCAGCCGCTTATATCCAATATCAATATAGCTTTTAGGCAACACCTTCTAAACCTCATTATTAACGACATGATATCTACCGGGCATAAGCCCTGTAAATACCGTATACTCAGCTTCATAATCAAAAAAACCGCTGTAACAAAACCTTCCAACAACAGTCACATCTCAGTCACATTTTCCACATAACATAGTCTCTGTTATTAAATACTCTTGGAGTCAGCATATGCTGAATGCAGAACTAACAACATCCGTCGCCAATGAAAAACCTAAATCTCCTCGCTATGAAGTTTCCTTCGCAAAAAACAAGCAGGAAATCATAGAGTGCCAGAAGCTTCGTTATGAAGTGTTTGCACAGGAAATGGGGGCGGAACTGGACTCTGCTGCAACAGGCCTGGACCAGGACCAGTTTGATGAGCATTGCCAACACCTTATGGTGCGTGATAACAAAATCAACAAAGTGATAGCAACAACACGCATTATAACAAATGAAATAGCTGAGAAAGCAGGTTCATACTACTCTGAGACTGAATTCGATATCCGTGAAATAGTTTCACTGGATAAGAAATTTATGGAAATTGGTCGCACCTGTGTGCATATGGATTACCGCAGCAGTTCGGCTATCAATCATTTATGGCAGGGTGTCGCTAAAACAATGATAACCTCCCAGGTGGACTATATGTTCGGCTGCGTGAGCATACCGATGAGCGATGACGGGGAGTATATTAATTCATTAATGCAATACCTGGTAAAGTCAGGTCACATGAGTACTGAAAACAAGGTATCCCCGAAAGTACCCTTAACTCAAAAAGTACTACCGGAATCTGTAGATGTTGTATTGCCCTCACTGCTAAAACGTTACCTGCATATCGGCGCGAAGATTTGTGGTGAGCCCTGTATTGATGAGAAATTTAATGTCGCTGATATTTTTATCCTTGTCGATACAAAAAAAATTAACAAACGCTACCAGCGTCATTTTCTTGAGTCTGCATAAGTAAAGAGCAGAAGAAATGATCCGCAACTTTTTTGCCGTCGCCCGACTTTTTCTATTCAGCTCATACTTGCTGTCTGGATTAGGTCTGGCAATAATTCTATCGCTTTTACTCGGTAAATCATGGTACACAAACTCAGTAGGGAGCTGGATTAAAGTTGTCTGGACCAAAGGTGTTGCAATTATACTGGGCTTAAATATAAAACGTTTCGGAAAGGCTTCAGGCGAACCCAGGCTCATTGTTTCAAACCATATTTCCTGGCTTGATATTGTTGCGATTAGCGCTTATCAGCCCTGTGTATTTATTGCTAAAAGCTCGGTGATTAACTGGCCTGTGATAGGTTTTCTTGCGAGCATTAGTGGCACATTATTTCTCGATAGACAAAACAGAAAAGACCTGAACAATGTGATGCAAAAAGGCAAGGCTGCTATAGATGATGGCATTTCCCTGGTGTTTTTTCCTGAAGCCACCACAACCGATGGTAAACAGATCAAATCATTTCATCCATCCATTTACCAGACCGCTATTGATGTACATTGCGCAACCCAGGCCATTGCCATTTCATACCCTGAAAAGAAAAACCTGGCATCACCTGCTCCCTATATCGATGACGATACTTTTGTTAGCCATTTGTACAGAATACTGAAAGCACCCGGTGTGGATGTAAACCTGCATTACTGCACACCCATTCCAGAAAATTGCCACCACGATCGCAAAGAACTGGCAGCCTCAACTCAAAACCAGGTCATTGAGGCTTTATCCATTTAATTAAAACTTTTTTCAGTCCTATAATTTCTTACAACAGATGTTACAGAATAGTCATGCCACTTTTCAGCGCCAGTTTTCTAACTTTGCTCGATGTAGCTTGGCATAGCCATCTAACAACTTTTTATGGATATTAAAACCATCCAGGCTCAGCCCTGGACTATGTAACCCATGAAACTTTTCATTTCCTTCAATCAGGCTAATACCAATATCAACTGTTTGTTCACCATACATTAATTTCAGGCTGTCAATATAGTCGTTAAATTCACGTGATTCATCCAGCTTAATTTCCAGTAAGGCCTGCAAGCTCCTGTAATAACGAATACGCTCATCATCGAGCTGATCCATATGCAAACACCAGTCATTCCATTCCATGGCCTGCTCAAAGTCTTCACTGGCCAGGCACAGCATCGCTTTTAATTCACCAATGCGCAGGCTTGCCCACGGTGTCCCTGGGTCAGGAGCAATACCGATAAACTCTGCAACTCGTTGCACATCGTTATAACCACCCTCATCAAGACGCTGCAATAGATTTTGCCACTGCTGTTTATCCAGGTGATTTAGTGTGAGTATCTCCTCTCTAAACAGTGCACCTTCATTATTATTGCTCCACTCAAGATCGTCTGCTGGATAAATATCAGACATACCCGGAACAATAATACGACAGGCATAAACATTAAGGTGATTGTAATCAGCGATATAAATATCAAAACCTATTTCATGAATGATTCGACAGCAATAACCAAACTCATCCTCGGTACTGGTATTGTGATCCCAGTCTACAAATTCGAAGTCGGGCTTATTTTTAAAAAAGTCATAAGAAATCAAACCACTGGAATCGATAAAATGGGTTTCCAGATTGTGATGGTCAGCGACTTCATCCAGATCAAATGATGGTGGCTGAAACCCGTCAAGCTGATCAAGACTCCTTCCCTGTAATAGCTCGGTTACGGTTCTTTCTAATGCCACTTCAAAACAGGGATGAGCACCAAATGACGCAAACACTGCGCCATCTTTTGGGTTAATTAAGGTCACACTCATTACCGGATAATGCCCACCCAGGGAAGCATCAGCAACGCGTAAATGGTAACCGTGTGACTCAAGTTCTTCGATCGATTTTTTAATACCTGGGAAACGATCAATAACACTTGCAGGCACCTCGGGCAAACAGATGCCCTCGGCAATGATCCTGTTTTTTACATATCGTTCAAAAACTTCAGAAAGCCCCTGCACCCGAGCCTCATTCGCGGTGTTTCCGGCGGACATACCATTGCTCACATACAGATTACCAATAATATTCACCGGTAAATAAACTGTTTTTTCATCCCGTTGACGCTGGTATGGAAGCGCACAAATTCCTCGTTCACCGGCACCGGAGTTTGTATCAACTATATTTTCTGGCTTAAGAATGCGCTCTGGGTCGTAAAAATCCCACAGGGATTCATCCATTAGCTCTTTATGCATTAAATGCTGTGCGTTATCTGCATTATCAAACTTAAACCATTTCTCATCGGGATAATGCACAAATTCACCCGATGAATAATCCTGCCCCAGATAAAAATCTGCAAAAAAGTAATTACAGCTCAAGCGTTCAAAGTACTCACCTAGCGCACTTGCCAAACAGGCCTTGGAACTCGCCCCCTTACCATTGGTAAACATTAAGCCGCAATCTTTATCACGAATATGCACTGAATAGACATTGGGCACAGGGTTAAGCCATGATGCTTCTTCAATCTCTATACCCAGGTC
>Ga0316207_10002853_pt1 | contig 16985 bp, 17 predicted proteins | sample 6weekpyrite_MG_FD_204943 | JGI IMG/M metagenome (GOLD analysis project Ga0316207, IMG submission 204943) | Microbial mat bacterial communities from mineral coupon in-situ incubated in ocean water Damariscotta River, Maine, United States -... | ecosystem: Environmental > Aquatic > Marine >...
AAAACAAAACATTGATATGCCCATTACCGAACAGGTTTATAATGTTTTATATAATGATGCGTCACCGCAAAAAGCAGTGAATGCACTTTTTAATCGCGCCATAAAAAAAGAAAATTAAAAATTATTTTTGTAACCACTCTTTAACTATCCCCATTAAGCTTTTAAAGTTAACTGGCTTTTCAACTAAAACATCCATACCCGCTTTAAGATAGCTTTTTCGCTCGTCATTCATCACACTTGCGGTCATACCTATAATAGGTGCGTTACTTAACGACCTTTCTTTAATTATCTTTGTTGCTTCAATACCGTTCATAACCGGCATATGTACATCCATCAAAATAATATCTACTTCATTTTTTTCCAAATACTCAACGGCTTTTTTTCCATCTTCCGAAATAATAACTTTATGTCCCTTATCTTTTAACCACGATTTAACAGCCAAACGGCTAATTTTATCATCTTCAACTAATAAGATAGTAATGGAATCAAGTTCAATTGGCTTTTCGGTATTTACATAGTTAATGCTCTCGCCTTCTGCGATTGGAAAGAAAAAATCCAGAATAAAGCTTGAACCCTGACCTAAGGTCGATGATATTTTTATTTTTCCACCCAAGGCATCAATAATTTTTTTACTAATAGGTAGGCCTAAGCCAACACCTTTATTATAAATTCGTGTTGAAAGCTGTTGAAAAGGCTCAAAAATACTTTCAATTTTATCTTCAGGAATACCCATACCTGTATCGCTTACTTCGATATGGAGCTTAAAATGATGGTCAAATTGACTACCATTAACAACTAAATTTACTTCCCCTTCAGAAGTAAATTTAACTGCGTTATTGATAAGATTAACAACCACTTGTTTTAAACGCACATCATCAGAAATTAAACGACTCGGTAAATCATTACTTACACTTACATTAAAATTAATATTCTTATCATCAAACAAATATTCTGCCTGCAATAATATATCTTCAATAAATTCCCACACCTTAAATGCTTTAGCATTAATCTCTAGTTTGCCTGACTCCACTTTTGATAGATCGAGAAGATCATCAATCAAACGAACAAGAATGCTGCCTGAGCGCTCAATAGAATGTAAATAGTCACGCTGCTTTTCATCCAACTCTGTTGTTTGCATAACCTGCATTAGACTCAGCATGCCATTCATTGGCGTACGAATTTCATGACTCATATTGGCTAAAAAAAGACTTTTTGTTTTATTCGCCGTATTTGCATCTTCTAAAGCAACATCTAATTTTTTTATACCGAGTTCAAGCTCCTCATTATTATTTTGTAATTGTGTTTCATAGCTTTTAATTTGTGTATTATAAACACGACTTAATAAACCAAAAACAATCAGGCTAAAAACAGCCGTTTCGATAGCTGTATTTGAAAGGTGCAAATCGAGAAAGTAGTGCGTTAACACAACAATAAGCATTGAAACAAATGTTAGAATATTACCGGCGCGCTCTCCTAACAACATGTAAGAAAGATAAATTGCAACGTAAAACCAGGCTATTCGAAACTCATCATGTAAAACGGTAACGAGAGCAATAGCAAAAACAAGCAATGATGCAATAACCTGGGCCCAGGCAACCTTTCTGAACCCAAGTTTATTTTGTCGCAATAAAAATATTAACAATAGGTTATAAAAGCCGTAAATAATATTTGTAGCAGGCTGAACAGCCCCTATATCCATCACACCGAACAGACCAAAAGCGCCTATCAACCATCCAAAAAACACTGAGATCGCCATAAAATAATTCAGGGTTCGGAACCTAAACTGTAAATGACTTTCTATTGAATCAAATTCAAAACCGCTACTAAGAAAATTTGATAATAATTTTGAAAGGTTCAAATTTTTAATTTTATTATCCTTAATTCAGATTGTTTTTTACTGTTTTCATTAACACTTCAAAATTTACCGGTTTTTCAACCAGAACATCCATACCCGCACTTATATAGCTTTTACGCTCTGCATTCATCACACTTGCAGTCATACCAATAATAGGCGCCTCACTTATATTTTCTGCCTTGATAATTTTTGTTGCAGTAACACCATCCATTACCGGCATATGTACATCCATCAAAATAACATCCACATTATTTTTTCTTAAATAATCAACGGCTTTTTGGCCATTTTCAGCAACAATAACCAGATGTTTTTTCCCCCTCAACCATGTATCAACGGCTAACCGGCTTATTTTATCATCTTCAACTAACAATATTTTAAGCGGCGACAAGTTTATGTTTTTTGTTTCTTCTTCCTTGCTGTTCTCTTTACCTTTTCCTATTGGAAAAACAAAGTCTAAAGCTATTTTAGTCCCCTTACCTGATGTAGAATTGATTCTTATCTTTCCTTTTAAAGCATCGATAATTTTTTTGCATATCGGCAGACCTAAACCAACACCTTTATTATGAATGCGATCCGGAGAAATTTGCTGAAATGGCTTAAAAATACTTTCCAGCTTATCTTCAGGAATTCCAATGCCCGTATCATTCACTTCTATCTGAAGATGATATTTATTGCCATCAACTTCTTTACCTGTAATCATTAAATTGACTTCTCCTTGTCTGGTAAATTTAACTGCATTATTAATCAAATTTACTACTACTTGCTTTAAACGAACATCATCCGAAATTAATGTCTCTGGAAGATCATTGTTGACGTCAACGTTAAAATTAATATTCTTATCATCAAACAAATATTCTACTTGTAATAAAATATCATCAACAAACTCCCATAAAATAAATTCTTTTTTGTTTATCTCTAATTTTCCCGACTCTATCCTTGATAAATCTAATAGATCGTCAATTAATCGAATCAGAGTGTCTCCCGCCCTGTCAATAGACTTTAGGTATTCATGCTGCTGCTCATCTAGCTTTGTTGTTTGTAAGACTTGAACAAGACTTAACATACCATTCATGGGTGTGCGAATTTCATGACTCATATTAGCAAGAAATATGCTCTTGCTCTGATTAGCCGAATCTGATTTTTGTCGTTCAAGTAAAATTTTATCTTCAGATGTTTTAGCAGTAAAACTATAATAATGTGAAATTAAGCCAAGAACGATAATAAAAGTAAAACCATTACTATAGTACAGAAACTGAATAATTTTAGGATCTAGCGCATAGATAGCCGGATATGTTTCAGTAAAATATTTTATAGCCACAAAAATAAATGCAAGAATAATATGTTGTGTTGCTTTTTGAATCTTTGTTGTTTCCGGATTATAAGAAACTAAAGGGGCAACACCTAACAAATAATAAAAGTAGCCCGTTTCCCATCCCACATAATACGTTGCGATCGCCGCGTGAAGAACGATCTCAAAAATAGCTAACATGGCAGCAATTTTTTCTTGCTTTTTAAGACAAAGCTTGTAGGCAAGAATGAGAACAAAAACACTAAACATATTAAAAAACACTAAAGGAAGAACGTCTACATAATAGAAAACGAGGATGAATAAAAAGTGTGCTACAGCTGCAACTTTATAGGTATGACTATTAGCGATATGAAAACGATATTTTTCATTTTTTATACTTTCATCTATTAATTGGTTTTCTTGCATATCTGGTTTGCTCTATTTTCCCCAAAACTCAACTTTACACTCGAAAGTAAAATTGCAAGAGGTTTTAGAAAACACAAACCCCAAACATTTATAAACATAACTCGAATACAAATTTGAACAGTTAGATTGTTTTAATAATTATTTCCGCAATTAAATTTTTTGTTTAAACTATAACGCAGCAAAAAATATTTTAAACACTCCCACGAAAATCATGTTGCCGCCATGCCTCATACACCATTAATGTTACTGCATTAGATAAATTTAAACTTCTATTAGTTGGTTGCATTGGAATCCGTAAAATATTTTTTGCACCTAAGCCTTCTCGCACCTCTTCTGGTAAACCGCGTGTTTCTGGACCAAATAAAAAAACATCGCCTTCTTTGTAACTGACATCATGAACATATTGCTTACCCTTGGTTGAAATACCAAAAATACGCTTTGGTTTTATTTTTTCGACAAATGCTTCGAGCGAAGCATGTTCTTGTACGGGAGAAAATTCATGATAATCCAGACCCGCACGGCGTAATTTTTTATCATCCATGTCAAAACCTAACGGGTGAATTAAGTGCAGCTGTGAGCCGGTATTCGCACAAAGGCGAATAATATTACCGGTATTTGCCGGTATCTCAGGTTCAAAAAGGGCAATATGAAACATACTTAATCTGTATCCTAGTTATCGAAAATAAAGGCTACTACATAAATTGATTGCTTAGTTTAATATACTTTTACGCTCTACTTTACTTCTTTACACTGAAAAATCTGTACCTTTTGGCTGCTTCCTTGTATCTTCTCGGGTATGACTTTAAAGAACAAAGATTTATTAAAAACAGAATTTTGCGGCATGGATTTCAACACACCACTGGTACTTTTGTCAGGCTGCGTTGGCTTTGGCGAGGAATATACCCGCGTTGAAGGTTATTCAAACGAAGATGTTGGCGCCGTATGTTTAAAAGGTACGACTGTTGAGCCCCGCCTGGGAAACAAGCCGCACCGTGTTATTGAAACACCCATGGGGATGATTAATGCGATTGGCTTACAAAACCCCGGCGCGCATGTCGTTATTAACGAAATTCTGCCTTCTCTGCCAACGCAAGAAACCCGCTTTATTGCCAACTTATCCGGCTCGACCGTAGAGGATTATGAAGAAATTGCCCGACTTTTTGATGATACCGACATCGATGCTGTCGAAATTAATATTTCGTGCCCAAATGTGAAATGTGGCGGTATGGCTTTTGGTAATGATCCAGAAATGTCGGCTAAAGTTGTCGAAGTATGTCGAAAAGCGACTAAAAAACCTATAATTACTAAACTCTCACCAAACCAGACAGATATTGCAGAAAATGCTCGCCGCTGTATTGAAGCGGGCACGGATGGTTTTGCCGTGATAAATACTATGATGGGTATGGCAATTGATATTGAATCTCGCAGCCCAATTATTGGCAACAATCAAGGCGGCTTATCTGGCCCCGCAATCAAGCCCATTGCCTTGCTCAAAACTCACCAGGTTTTTCAGGTTTGTCGTGAGCATAATATTCCTATTGTTGGTCAGGGCGGCATCAGCACCGCAGAAGATGCGATAGAATTCTTAATTGCTGGCGCCACAGGTATTGGTGTGGGCACGGCTCTTTTTTATGATCCTTTAGTGTGCAAAAAAATTAATCAGGGTATTGCCGAGTATTTGATAAAACACAACCTTAATAATGTTTCAGAGCTTGTCGGTACCTTAACGTTAAACTAAGCCTTATATCATTTGTAGAAGTCCAAATATAAGGCACAATAAAAACAAACAAGTCATTCAATGACTTAGACTTTACACCTTGTAGGAGCCCTAATGGCGGCAACCACACCACGCAAAAAAATTCGGCTAAGTGATTTACTGGTTGAATAAGGTCTCATTACTAAAGATCAACTTCTGCAAGGCTTGGTGGCACAGCTTAAAATTCTTTTTGTTGATCTTAAGCAATACAATTGCGATGCTGAAACCATTCAAATTATCCCTGAAATTTTAGCGCGCCATTATCGCGTGGTATCTTTAAAGAAAAATCCTGACGGTAGTTTACTTGTTGGTATGGCTGATTCTACTGACGTCTTTGCCTATGACGAGCTATCAAAAAACTAAAATGTCATTTACATCTTGCGGTTGTCCGTGAGCCTGAAATTTTATCGACTATCGATATGGTTTATCGCCGTACCGTTGAAATTTCAAGTTTTGCTGAAGAACTTGGCGTTGAACCAACAAATGTTGATAATATTAAATACTACAATATAAGTTCCGAGGCCAACTTTGGCAGTACAGCCAGCCCTGAATACAGCAAGCGAACTTTATTATTACAATTTCAAATTTTACCTTGAGAAATTTAAAATTATGTCGACGTTATTAAGAATCACTGAAAATAAAGTATTCAGCACACTTTTTATTGCGGCCCTGCTCACGGCTTTATTTTATACCGGCATCGACATGTCACTGTTCACGGTTTGTTTTATCCTGATAACACTGAACTTTGCACTCGTTATGCGACAACGATTTTATAACCCTATCGCGCTCTCCATTAACGGTGTTTTCGTTTCAGCAATGTTGATATTAGCCTGGTATGCCATATCAATTTTTTTCAGCCAAATAACCTACCTTAGCCTACATAGTTTTTTTGGACTTGGTAGTATCTTTCTAATATTTGCCCTCTTCTCCTTACTAGAGAATAAAGATGATGTTTGGAATACTATCTGGCCACTCCTTTTGGCGCTTGTTTTTATCTGGGCAATATGGGGCTTAGTACAATATTATTATTTGCATATACCAACAAACGCTTCTTTTCTAAATCGTAATACTCTGGCTGCTTTAATTAATTTAGTACTTATACCGGCTTCAGGTTATTATTTGTTAGATGAAAGCCAACGCTCATTGCGAATAATTAATCGCAAAATCTTTTCAATCATACTTTTTATATTGTTTTTAACTACCTTTATTATTACCAGCCGTGGCGGCTCATTAAGCCTTATCTTTGGTTTTATACTTTTATTTTCTTTACTCGGCAGGCAGGTACAAAAATCTAACCTCGTTCATTTATTTTTAGTTATTTTTATTGCCTTTATAGTTGCACATCTTTCGCCTTATATTTTTCACACTTCGCTTGCTGATTTTTCAGAAAGGATGATCTCATTAACCAATGTCGATGAGGCAGGTAGTCCACGATTTATAATTTGGCAAAGTCTGTTGCCACTTTTTAAAGAAACACCCTGGTATGGTTTAGGGTTGGGCAGCTTATGGTTTTTTTGGGCACCGCATCGTCCCGCTAACGATAACTCAGCCGGTTTTTTTGCACACAATGATTATATGCAAATGACGCTGGAGGCCGGTTACCCGGGTATTGTTTTACTTGTTTTATTATTTGCCTTTATTGTATGGAGTTTAATCAGAACATTAAAATCAAAGCCACTCAGCTTGCTTCGTCGTGTTGAAATTGTTTCGCTGTTTGCCGCTTTAGCGACTTATGCAGCACACAGCCTCTTTACCTATAACTTTTATGTTCTACCATTACTCATTATTGCCGGCTTATATCTTGCCCGATTTAATCAATTAACAAGCTGCCATATTAAAAACACTAAAGTTTTACCTGCTTTAAAAACATACTTTATTCCTATTACTTACATAATAAGTCTGGGTGGCCTTGTTGTTATTTTATGCAGCTATTTTATTGCCGCAACACTTTCTACTAATTATAATAATCAGGCGAATCAACTCATGCTGCAAAATAATTATGAAGATGCTGATGCCCATTATGTAAAAGCACAAAGACTTGCGCCGCTGGTAGATAACCCCTTTTTTAGTCACGCAAATATGTTAATGAATGCGGCCTTCAAACTAAAACAAACTGATAATAATGAAGACGCAGAAGCCTTATTACAACTTGCTCATGAAAAACTTGATCAAGCCGAAAAATTAAATCCTTTACGTCATCAAGTATTTCACATACGCGGCTTACTGCTTGAAAAAGATCAACCTGAACAAGCTATACTTCAATTCAAAAAAGCACTAAGTTTAGATCCGCGCTTCTTACATTCTCGGATAAAACTAGCAGTTTTATTACATAAGCAAGGAAAATTAAAAGCAGCCATAAAAATATTACACGCAGCTCTTTATTATAGATATCCACTCACTCGAGATGTTATAGCCTATCTACAACTTTATGCCATTTATTCAAGAGAGTCAGGAAGTGAGGAATTTGCGCACCATCTCGAAAATGAAATTAAAAAATTGTATGCGGTCAAAAAATAATCGCTCGAATAAAGATAAATAAAATATAACTTAACTTATTTTAGTAAAAACATACCATAGCCCTTTATTTTTTAGTTCTTTTTTTACTGTCTCTCGCTCTTGTTTCAATGCCGTTGTCTGCGGCTGTTTCTTACCGTGCAGCAGCAAACGCCTCATCATCACCAGATGTAAATACAACATGGACGCCCGCATCGGCTACACTAGCAGCAAATGCGACTGAAACATATCATACTGGCGACTTGGCGCCCAACGATGTTGATGCAACCAGTACCGTTTCTGCTGGCCTGGCAAGTATTATCTTCCATGATCCAGGTGACGTTACACTGGGTCCGGGCCCTGGAAAGGATGGTACCGTTAACTTACTACTCAGCAACAGTCCGAGCTGGCTATGATGTGACTGGCTCGTTGATTGTGAATGCTGATGGTGATCAGAATATCACTACCGACGTTGATACCGGCGCTTTTAATACCGCTTCATTTGGTATCTTGCGAGGTGACGATCGCATTATTCACTGGCGTGAAATTTTTAATATCATCAAAGTTGCATTTGTTACATCTCAAACACCTTATTGAACACCGCTTATTCTAATAAAGCTCCGTCTCACCTTTAAGAACTAAATAACATCCTTCATATCCAACTCTTTAATTTTTCGCGTTAAGGTATTCCGGCCACAACCTAATAAACGCGCCGCATCCTGACGGCGACCACCAGCGCTTCGCAATGCTGTTTGAATCATAACTCGCTCAAATTCTGGTGTTGCCTTATCAAACAAATCTGTTTCACCATTTGAAAGTTGCTGTTCAGCCCATGATTGTAAGGCTTTAACCCAATCACCACTTAAGTGTTGTTTGGCTTCTTTATTTATTAATTCAGGCGGCAAATCATCTAAATGAATTTCTTGCCCTGGCGCCATGACGGTTAACCAACGACACGTATTTTGTAACTGCCTAACATTACCTCGCCATTCAAGCTGAGATAAAAATGCTAACGACTCATCATCCAAGCTTTTCGTTTCCATATCTAATTCATTAGCAGCTGCTTGCAAAAAGTGGCGCGCTAATAAACCAATATCTTCACTACGTTCACGTAATGCTGGAATATGGATTCGAATAACATTTAGGCGGTGAAATAAATCTTCACGAAAATCACCTTGCTCAACTCGCTCTTCAAGGTTTTGATGTGTTGCCGCAATAATACGTACATCCACTTTAACAGGGCTATGTCCACCAACGCGATAAAACTCACCATCCGCTAAAACACGTAACAACCTCGTTTGTAGTTCTGCTGGCATGTCTCCAATTTCATCTAAAAATAACGTACCACCATCCGCTTGTTCAAACCGCCCTTTACGTAAAGCTTGTGCTCCAGTAAACGCACCTTTCTCATGTCCAAATAATTCGGATTCTAATAAGTCTCGCGGTATAGCTGCCATGTTTAATGCGATAAACGCATTGCCTGCTCGTGGGCTATGTTTATGTAATGCTTCTGCAACCAACTCTTTACCAGTGCCTGACTCACCGTTGATTAACACTGTTATATTAGAGCGAGATAAACGTCCAATGGCACGAAACACTTCTTGCATGGAAGCCGCTTCTCCAATAATTTCCATTTCTTGAAGCGGTTCATTTTTATTTTCTTTTTCTTGATTAATTTCTTTATAGTGCTTCACTGCTCGGTGAGCAAGCTCAACCGCTTCATCCACATCAAAGGGTTTTGGTAAATATTCAAATGCACCACCTTGATAAGCAGAAACAGCGCTGTCTAAATCAGAGTGCGCTGTAATTATTATAATAGGGAGATCAGGATAGCTTGCATGTATATTATCTAGCATTGCTAAACCGTCCATTCCAGGCATACGCACATCGCTGATAATTGCATCGGGTTGACCTCGATCTAAAGCACTAAGAACACTATCAGCTTCTTCAAAGGTTCTAACATCCATATTCGCTTTGCTTAACGCTTTTTCTAAAACCCAACGTATTGAGCGATCATCATCAACAACCCAAATACTTTCCTTGTTTACATTAACACCCATACTTCAATTCACCTTTTTTAATTAATCGGTAATATCACAGAGAACACGGTATTTCCTGGTTCACTCTGACATTCAATCAAACCGTCATGCTGTTGGATTAACGACTGCGAAATCGATAGCCCTAAACCACTGCCTTCTGCTCGACCGGTTACCATTGGAAAAAATATTTTTTCTCTAATATCGGCTGGTATACCAGGGCCATCATCTATTACATCTATACAAGCAACTAACTTATGTCGTTGCAAACCTATTGTGTATTTTCTAACTACACGTGTCCTTAATGTTATATTGCCTTTCCCTTTTAATGCTTCACATGCATTTCGCGTAATATTTAATAGTGCTTGAATCAACATGTCATGATCCGCTTTAACATCCGGTACGCTGGGATCATAATCACGATGAATTTGTATTCCATCTTTAACTTCTATTTTAATTAAGCTTCTTACCAGCTCTAAAACTTCATGGATATTTACATCAATAAATTTTGGTAAACCTGCCGGCCCAAGAATTCGATTCACTAATGCTTGTAAACGATCGGCTTCACTTATAATAACGTTTGTATATTCTTTTAAATCTTCACTTTGTAACTCTTTTTCCAGTAACTGTGCTGCGCCTCGCAAGCCACCCAAAGGATTCTTAATCTCATGAGCAAGCCCACGTAAAATTTCCTGCGTCACTTCTTGTTGCTCGGTACGCTGTTCATCCCGGGTAATACGCAACCATCGTTCAACGGGAATAATTTCTAATAAATACTCTGTTTTATCTTTACTATCGGTTAAAGGTAAAATTGTTAAATTAACCGTAATCTCATTAAAATTTAGTAAAACAAGCGGCACTTCATGTCGAGTAAATGATTGACCGGATTTAATTTCCTCAAGCCATTTACTGACTGAAATCTCATCACGATGTTGAATCAACTCCATAAAGGGTAAACCCAATAAGTGCCTTGCACTTTGCTCAAATAGGGTTTCTCCTGCAGGATTGATGTAATCCAGGTTCAATTCCGCATCAAACAGCAAAATCACTGTGCTCATTCCTTCTAACACGCGCTTTTGTAATTCCAACTGTTTAGTCATAACGTTCCTTTAAATACTCAATATGCTTGAGCAAAAACCAAGCCAAACCAATATATTTATCTCTTCATAAAAGAAGAAATAAATACCAATAAAAACAATAAGTTAAAAGTAACTAATACAGACTATAAAATCCGCACCCTTGCGATTAACGCTAGAATATTACAATTTTGATTGCATTGCACTATTTTGGTGCAAGGTGTGTTTCTACAGGTTAAACCGTAGAAAAGTCAGCTTATTATTTAGCCTGGGTAGGTGGTTATTTTTTGAAAAATCGCTTTACATAAAAAGTAACTGAGGCCTCTGGGCTAACCACTTCTTCTTTTTCATTAATAATGGAAACAACCAGCTTATGTGTTCCCCGAGGAACCTCTTTAAATACGACTGATGAACTTAAACTAGTAATCGATTTACCTGCAAGTTGATAACGGATTTTATGGCCATAGCCTTTTTTCATTTCAGGCTGCAGTGCAATTGAAACCAAAACTGAATCACTATTAATAATACTTGCATCACTTGTCGGTTGAAGTATTTTAATCGAATACTTAAAGGCTGGACTTAACTTTTTACTTGGCAAATCCAGCCTTGGCAAATGAGGCGCTTGATATGTAACGGGTTCACGAATTTGAATTTTTTGACTGTCTGTTGATTTACGATCCGTAAACTCAACGCTACCATCAGACTGCGTGTTTTTATACACATCATCTGCCATCACAAATATAGACGATAAAACAAAAAACAGAATTAAAATAAGTTTAATCATGCATTAAGCATAGCCAAGGTATTTACTATAAACAAGAAAAAGTATCGACTAGCCCTCAGTTTGCACAAACAAAATTTTTACAAAACAAAAAAAACGCCTCCATATAGGAGGCGCTTTTAACAACAGAACTAAAGCGATTAACAGCTATAGTACATATCGAATTCAACAGGGTGCGTAGACATACGTAAACGTTGAATTTCTTCTTCTTTCAGTGCAATGAAGCCGTCGATCATATCTTGAGTAAATACATCGCCTTTAGTCAAGAAATCACTATCAGCTGCTAAAGCTTCTAAAGCTTGATCAAACGAATGACAAACTTGTGGAATCGCTGCAGCTTCTTCTGCTGGTAAGTCATACAAATCTTTATCCATTGCTTCACCTGGGTGAATCTTGTTTTGGATACCGTCAAGACCTGCCATTAACATTGCAGAGAATGCCAAGTAAGAGTTAGCGGTTGGGTCAGGGAAACGAAGTTCAATACGACGTCCCTTTGGATTAGATTCGAAAGGTATACGAATAGAAGCAGAACGATTACGCGCTGAATAAGCTAACATAACAGGTGCTTCAAAACCTGGAACTAAACGTTTGTATGAGTTTGTAGAAGAGTTAGTGAAAGCATTTAATGCTTTAGCGTGCTTGATGATACCACCAATATAGTAAAGAGCCGTTTCAGATAAACCGCCGTACTCATCACCAGAGAACAAATTTTGTCCTTCTTTCGCTAAAGACATATGAACGTGCATTCCGTTACCGTTGTCACCCACTAAAGGCTTAGGCATGAATGTCGCAGTTTTACCGTAGATGTGTGCAACATTATGTACGCAGTATTTTAATATTTGGTTAAGGTCAGCACGTTTAGTTAATGTGTCAAATTTTGTACCAATTTCACATTGGCCAGCTGTTGCAACTTCGTGATGATGAACTTCAACTTCCAAGCCCATTTCTTCCATTGCTAAACACATTGCTGCGCGTAAATCGTTTAATGAATCAACAGGTGGTACTGGGAAGTAACCGCCTTTAAGACCTGGACGGTGACCGATGTTTCCATCTTCATAGACTTTTTCTGAGTTCCATTCTGCTTCGTCAGAATCAACTTCATAAGACATGCCAGCCATATTTGTTTTCCAACGTACATCGTCGAAAACAAAAAATTCTGGTTCCGGGCCAAAGTAGGCTGTATCTGCAATACCGGTAGATTTTAAGTAAGCTTCTGCGCGATTCGCAACAGAGCGTGGGTCACGCTCGTAACCCTGACCCGTTGCAGGTTCAACAATGTCACAAGTTAAAATTAAAGTAGGCTCATCGGCAAAAGGATCCATAACAGCCGTTGATGCATCAGGCATCATGATCATGTCTGATTCGTTAATACCTTTCCAGCCTGCGATAGATGAACCATCAAACATTTTGCCTGCAGTAAAAACATCAGCATTTAGAGTATGTGCAGGGCAAGAAACGTGTTGCTCTTTACCGTGAGTGTCAGTAAAACGGTAATCAATAAATTTAACACCGTTGTCTTTGACCATTTTTAGTACATTGTCAGACATGTAAATTTCTCCAATTTTCTAGAAAGTTTAATAATTAATTTAATAAAATTTTTAATAAGCTTAAATTTATAAAGCTTTTAAGAGCACTAACCGTGCCACACCTGTTTATTCTCTAACTTATTGATTTATATATGTATTTCTTTTGGTTTTTTTATAAAAACCCCTGCTAATGTTTTTTTTGGTGCAACAAAAAACTAAAGCGCACCAAAGTTGTGCAAAAATACTTTCTCAATGATAACACAATGAAATATCATTAATTTCTTCGACATTGGCCAACGCCTGCTTAAAACGCTGCGCCACTGCTTTTTCTGCATCTGGCGGCATATTATGCAGAATTGCTAGCGGTAACAACAGTTCTATTTGTATTTTTCCCTCTAAATAATGCAGGGTAATATGCTCGATTTTTTCTGCTTCTTCAACATCTACCCAAGCAGACTCCATTTTCTTTAAAATTTCGTCTCGCAACGGTAACTTCGCCATATTTACCAGGTGTTCATCATCCTCAGGATCGATGTGCACCATGACATCAATAACTTCTTCAATTTCATCAATCAACTTACTACGAACCGTCTCACTAATATAATGAGCCTCTGAAACACTAAGGTAAGGATCGACTTGAATATGCACATCGACTAAAGCATCTGAACCAATTTGTCTTGTACGCAAAACATGTAAGGTGCCGACACCATCCACTTCTAAAATACTTTTTTCAATCGCCGCAACCCGATCTTTTTCCAAACCTGTATCAATAAGTTCTTTAACGCTGTTCGCTGCTAAATCCCAACCAATTTTGGCTATCATGATGCCAACAATAATTGCAGCAATCGCATCCAGGTAAGTCAAGCCTGCCATGCTTCCCAAAATACCAATCCCAACAACGACTGACGAAATAGAATCGCTTCGACTGTGCCATGCATTGGCCTTTAACATGTTAGATCGATAGCGCCGGGCAAACACCATGGTGTAATGATAAATGCCTTCTTTAGCTAAAACAGAAATCGCGGCAATAATGAAAGCCAACATACCGGGTGCAAATAAAGTATTGGGATTAAATAAACGATCAGTCGCATCAACCATAATACCGACTGCAATAGCAATTAAAGCAATACCTAGTCCGACCGTCACAACCGTTTCAATACGGCCATGGCCATATGGATGATTTTCATCTGCGACTTGATGAGAATGTTTTGCTGCGTATAGAACAGCGATATCTGTGACTAAATCTGATAAGGAATGAACACCATCAGCGATTAATGCTTGAGACTGTGCAGAAAAGCCAACAATAATTTTTGCAATGCCTAAAATAAAATCAACAATTGAACCAATAAGTGTGACTCGAATCGTATCTTTATAACGCTTGCTTGATGTTAATAAAACATTACCCTGATCATCAACGGAAGGATCATGATGATCATGAGACATTACTCAACCACCTCAATAATAATCAACACTTCATCATCCGTTGTTTTTGTTTCAAGTACTTTGTGTCCATTGATTCGACACCATGCAGGTACATCTTGTAAAGCGCCGGGATCTGTACACACCACTTCAAGCACATCTCCCGAAGATAATGTTTTTATTTTATCCTGCGTACGAATGACCGGCATAGGACAAAGCATGCGTTTAGCATCTAAAGTATGATTCATAAAATTGCGTTAGTCCGTTTATACATACCAGTCTTCTAATATTTCATCTTTAGACATTGGTTTAACTTTTATATTCAGCTCTTTTCCATCAGGGTATTTCACCGCCATTTCAACTTCGTCTTCATCGCGGCCTTGTCCAAATCGTGCTGCTATACGTGATGCAAGCTCAGCATCTTCATTAGAAATTGTGCCATCAAGTAAGGTTAATGGACCATTGTGGCTGGTACTATGAATGTAAGGATACATATTTCGGTAACCTTCCATAAATTTATTTTCACCTTGCTCACGACCAACGATCATTTTAAAATTTTCATTCGGCCGGATATGCCGGCCGACTTTTAACATCATTAGATCATCAAGCTCGTAGTCTCGACTTGATCGGTGTTCCCACATATCAACTAACTTATCTGAGTAATTTTTATCAGTTAAAAAACAACAACCACCTGCAGGTGTTGCGTAACCCTCGAACTTAAATTTTTCTGCTAACGCCATTTGTGGTTTACGCGTGCGGCCACTAAAGTCGAGCAACTTTTCTCTATCAACCCAACCTTCTCGTTCAGGCAATGTCTCTGGTAAATTCTTTGCACACAAAGGGCGTAACAATAAATCGCCAGCTCCCGACTCTTGTTGGATTACGGGCATCGTTTCCCGGCGTTGCGACATAGGGCGCTGACCAACCACTTCACCGGTAATAATAAAATCGAAATCATTTTCTTTGATCCACTCCACAGCTTTTTTAACCATAAAGCCTTTGCAGTCTAAACAAGGATTCATGTTTTGACCGTAGCCATGTTTTGGATTTAACAAGACATCTTTATACTCTTCTATTACATCAATGATGTGTAATTTAATTCCAAGTTTTTCTGCTGACCACAAAGCATTATTCCGCTTAACTTTATCTTTGTCTTGCTTACGAATGGCGTGAGTATGGCCTTCAACACAAAAACCTGTAAAAAAGTTAATTCCTTCAACATGAATACCTTGATCCAAAATCACTTGCGTTGCCAATAAAGAATCAAGGCCACCCGAAATAAGGGAAACTGCTTTGCGTTGTTTACTCATAAGAAAACCGTAAAATAAAAAGAACCAAATATAGAATGGGAAGCCGAAATGCCAAGGGGATAAATATAGCAAATTTTTACTGTTGCTCACAGCTTAATTACTTAATACGTAGCCTAATATTCCAGAGCATGTCATCTTAACTCATTGATAATACGACAAAAATCATCAATACGAATGGGTTTACGAAGAAAAATCTTTATACCATGAGTTTGTGAAAAATCTTCAACCTGTTCTTTTGCAAGTCCCGTACAAAGAATAATTTCAACTTCTGGTCGAATCGCTAATATTTTCTTTGCTAATTCTTCCCCATTAAGATCTGGCATGTTTCGATCTGTTACAACAATATCAATATCCTTAGCGTGCGTCTCAAAATAAGCTAAAGCCTGTTCGCTTTCGGTAAAAATTTTTACATTTGCTTTATAGCGCTTTAATAGTCGCTCTAAAAATTCTCCAATAACCTCATCATCATCAACCACCAGCACTGTTAAACCAGAAAAATCATAGATTGCTTTATCTTCTTTGTCAGTCTGTTTTTCTTTCATTGCTTCATTTGTTCCTGGTAACAAAATCTTAAAGCTAGCACTCTCAATGTTTTGACTCAAATATCCTACAACTGGGCTAAACATTTATGCAAATACTTAGGATTGTGCATCAGCTACACTTAAGTACTCGGGATCATAGTCCATTGCTTGTTTTTGATCACAAGCAATCAATACAATACCAGGCTAAATAATAGGGGACTTACACCTTAATATACACCCCCCGGATTAATATCCTCCTTAAAATCTAGATTTAACTAGCGAATTAGTTACGTATTCCCAATGTCTCGTTATAATACGCCTCATATTTTATTGACGTAGATACAGGTAATACCTTGGCCAAGACAAAAACTGCTTCGAATCCAGCCGCAACCTTTCAGGGGCTCATTTTTGCTTTACAGCAATATTGGGCCGAACAAGGCTGTGTCATTTTGCAACCTTATGACATGGAAGTGGGGGCAGGAACCTTTCATCCAGCCA
>Ga0316207_10002854_pt1 | contig 16983 bp, 13 predicted proteins | sample 6weekpyrite_MG_FD_204943 | JGI IMG/M metagenome (GOLD analysis project Ga0316207, IMG submission 204943) | Microbial mat bacterial communities from mineral coupon in-situ incubated in ocean water Damariscotta River, Maine, United States -... | ecosystem: Environmental > Aquatic > Marine >...
CAAAGGCTTCATCGCGAGTTGGAATAATCTCCTGATAAGCTTTTGAGTTGTACCAACCAACAGCTTTAGCTTTATCTGGGAAGCGAATAATTACTTTCGTTGTGAACACAGCTTCACCGTGAAGAGCTTCAATTGCGCCCTTCGCAATAAACTCACCTCCAAACTCGATAAATGTATCAGGTGCTTGGCTACCATATTCGCTAAGCTTTTCAGCATTTTTTACTGTTAAATCAACGGTTACATACGCGTTCATAATCTTCATCCAATCTAATCTCAACTTCGGCATTAGCCATTGACAATCAGATAGTGAAGGGAAATAACATAAACAATACCCAGTAATTTAACATACTGTTTAATTTTATGAACAATATAAAACTATTACCTAACCTGCTTGCATTCGCAGAAGTCGCTCGTCGCGGTTCATTCACTGCCGCCGCAAACCACCTTGGGTTAAGCAAGTCTGCTGTGAGCCAACAAATAAGCAGGCTTGAAAAGCAATTGGGGCTACAATTACTGACACGAAACACGCGCGGAATGTCTCTCACCTCTATAGGAGCTAAACTACTGGCCCGTAGTGAATTACTCAAAGATCAGGTAGAACTCGCTTTTCAAGAGTTAGCCAGTGCAGAAGAGATGCCCAGTGGGACATTTGCCATCACAGCGCCTCATGCATTTGAAACAAGTATCGTGGTTCCTGCCATTAAACAATTATGTGCTGAATTTCCATCAATTGAGCCACAAATAACCATCACTGATGAGCCTCTAGATCTGATAAAAAACAACCTGGATGTGGCAATTTATGCCGGAGACTTACGCGATAGCAGCTACCGTACATTACCCTTAGGCAGCTTAGTTGAACGCTTCTGTGCATCTCCCAATTATATCCAGCAGCACGGCATGCCTATAACCGTTACAGATCTAAATCATCACAAATGGATTGCCGCAAACTGGCAAAAAGATTCTATATTACTAGTGAACAAAACAAACCGTACCGAAGAGGCACAAGTTACCTTAAAACCGTATGCTCGGTGTAATAGTATTTCCGGCGTTATAGATATGGCAAAACAGCATATGGGCATTGCTTTTCTACCAAACGTTTCAAGCGACAGCTTGATAGGAACAGGAGGAATGGTGCCAATTCTGCCCGATTATATCGGCCCCAAATGGCCCACATTTTTTATGCATGCGTTTCAGGGAGAAAAGCCTATTCACGTTAGTCGATTTTATGAATTAATCCGCTATTACCTAAACAAAACCACAACGAACCGATAAAATATCGTGACACCCAAACTATTTGACAACAAGAAGTGCTTGTAAATGATAGTATAAGCAAACCTGTTAGACATAATGCTCTATAAAATAACCGGGGGGACTTATCATGCGACTATTCATTGGGTTATTAGCAAGCCTAACTATAAGCATTTCTTCCACTGCAGACACTCTAATAAAAAATGTAACCGCCATTACGATGCATGGCGATCAAGTGATTGAAAATGCTATAGTTTACATTGTTGCCGACAGAATTGAGTATGTCGGAAGCGCAGAAAGTGCGCCCACGTTTGTTCGTGCACCTGACCTGGAAATTGATGGCACTGGAAAATTCTTAATCCCGGGCTTGGCAGAGATGCACGGTCATTTACCGTCGTCTAGCGCTGACGCTACTATCACCAAACAAACCTTGTTTCTCTACCTTGCTGGCGGAGTAACCACTGTGCGAGGCATGTTGGGCCACCCGGTACAATTTGAAATGCGTCAAGCTATTAACGCAGGCAAACTTGACGGCCCGACGCTATATCTCGCGGCACCTAGCCTTAACGGTAATAGCGTTAGTTCTCCGCAAGACGGCGTAAACAAGGCGAAGCAATATCATGCTGATGGGTATGATTTACTAAAAATTCATCCGGGACTAAAGCGCAATGAATATAAAGCCATCGCAGAAACTGCCAACATACTAGGCATGCCCTTTGGTGGCCATGTTCCTGCAGAAGTTGGTCTGGAAATGGCTCTCTCATACGGCCAAACATCTATAGATCACATAGATGGCTTTCTTGAATTAGTAGATGCCTATGACCATGCAATCACCCCTGCAGAACTTTCCCGCATAGTGGAAGTTTACAAAGCTGCCAAACCAAGCTGGATTGTGCCAACACAAGCGCTTTTTGCCATCCTAATTGTAGGCGGCGATGCAGATAGCCTCGCTGCTCGCCCAGAGAATGTATATATGCCAGCAAAAACACGTGCCAATTGGGCACGCAGGTTAAAAGCCATTGATGGAACGGCTGCGAAGCATGCACCATTAAACCGTCAAAAAGCTTTACGTGCTCTTGCGCAAGCAGGCGCTAAAATTGCAATGGGCAGTGATGCACCACAATTATATAGCGTTCCTGGATTTTCACTGAAACGAGAAGTGGAAACTTTGATAGATGCAGGATTCTCAGCAAAAGAAATACTAAAAATTAGCACGTATAATGCTGGCGAATATTTTCAAGATAAAGACAACTTTGGTCAGATCATCAAAGGACACCGGGCAGATTTTCTATTGCTTGATGCAGATCCTCGAAGGGATGCGATGAATTTATTCAAGCATTCTGGTGTTATGGCCGCAGGCCGCTGGTTCAGCCGTGAGGTTATTAACACCCGTCTTGCAGATATCATTGAGGAAAACAAATAGTTAGCTCTATTTGACCTTCTTATAACGACTTAAACAAATATGTAGGGCGTTGGCGAAACCTGGCTGAAGGTCGCCAATGCCATCAACACCTTCTCTATCCAAAAATTGGCCCCAAACATGTTCGTCTGACAGTTTTAGCTGAATATTTTTTGCTTTTTTCTTTAATTGCGCCTCAAATATCAACATCAAGCGATCCCCTAAAACCGGGCTGTGCTTTACCCAGGAAGCCACAAATTCAAATTTGTTCGCTTCTATTTTTACTTCCTCTTCAAGTTCTCGCGTTAGCGCCTCATACAAGTCTTCGCCGGGCTCAAGCTTACCGCCAGGCAAATCAGGGATACCATTATTTTTGCGCAAGACCAGAACCTTGCTATCTTTGGAAACCAAAACGACTTTGGCTGATGTAGGTAATTTTTGAAGGGCTTTTTTGGCTGACTTTACTTGTCTCCAATACAAGAGCGCTCTCCTTGTTCGCCTGTAAATTCAATACTCTAAAGTAAACCTAGTGCCTTGAAGCTCGTTTGGCCAAATTTTCCGACAATAATATGGTCATGTATTAGAACACCAACTTTGCCACAAGCATCAACAACATCTTTTGTCATACGAATATCCATAGCACTGGGTGTAGGATCTCCTGAGGGATGATTGTGGACTAAAATTATAGCACTAGCATCCAATTCCAGCGCCCGGCGCAGTATTTCCCGTGGATAAACAGCGGTTTGATCAACAGTGCCATCGCTTAAGGCTTCATCTGTTATCAATGCGTTTTTCTTATCCAAAAACAACAGACGAAACTGCTCCCTTTTTAAATGGGCCATAACTCCTTGCAGATACCCTGTAACAGCATCCCAATTAGACAAGATCGGCTTGGCCTGCGCCTGCGACCGCGATAAATAGAGCGCCGAAGCCTGAACAGATTTAATCGCAGCTATGGCAGCTTCGCCTAATCCCTTACATGCACGCAGTGAAGAAACTTCCGCAGAAAGAACGGCTGCATAACTACCAAAATGAACAATCAATTCTTTCGCTAGCGGTTTTACATCACGGCGCGGGATCGCCATCATCAAAATTAGCTCTAGGAGCTCATATTCCAGCATGCCAGCCCCGCCACTTTCCAGAAAGCGCGTACGCAAACGCGCCCGGTGACCGTGGCGATGATCTTTTGAGGTTTCTTTACCCTCAGAACTCTCAGCGGAATCAAAATCAAATTGTGCTTCGCGCAAAACCATAAACGCCCCCAACGCCCATTTTATTGATTACGAAGCCATTCACACCGCACTATATGGTGGGCATTCCCACCCTTTAGGTGATTTAGTGAAAACCTCATAACCATCTTCTGTCACAGCCAACGTGTGTTCAAACTGCATTGAAAGTGATTTATCCCTAGTAACGGCAGTCCAACCATCGTTCAACACCTTACATCCCGGCTTTCCAGCGTTCACCATAGGTTCAATCGTAAAAAACATACCAGGCTTTAATTCTGGTCCACTGCCTAAGGTACCATAGTGCATCACACTGGGTTCGTCATGAAATACACGGCCAATACCATGCCCGCAGAAATCACGCACAACCGAATAGCGGTGTGCTTCAACATATTGCTGAATAGCGTGCCCGATATCCCCTAAATGCGCCCCAGGCTTAACGACTTCGATACCCTTCCAAAGTGCTTCAAATGTAACCTGACAAAGGCGTTTCTGCAAAAGTTTGGGTTCACCAACAAAGAACATTCGGCTTGTGTCGCCGTACCAACCATCAAGAATAACAGTCACGTCAATATTTAGGCTGTCACCCTTTTTCAGTTTTTTGGGCCCAGGAATGCCGTGGCAAATCACATGATTGACCGATGTGCAAATCGACTTGGGGAATCCTCTATAATTAAGCGGTGCCGATATGGCACCAGCCTTCTCAACAAAATCAGCACAGATCGTATTCAACTCATCCGTTGTGATGCCAGCTTCGACATAAGGAGTGACATGATCAAGAGTTTCCGCTGCTAAACGGCCAGCGGCTCGCATTCCTTCAAGAGCATCTTCTCCATAAAGCTTAATGGCACCCGTACGCTGCTGAGGTGCTGCTGCCGCATCAATATATGTCATTTACCAACCCGTCCAATTGGGCGACCAACGCCCTTATCTATGTTTACATACTATCCCAAGTGAATTGGCAATTTCCCTCTCACCTCGATAGCATCTTGAGACAGGTGGCATTCATAACACAAAAGCTCAACACCTGCTTCTGAGGCCTCTCTTAACGTACTTGCATAGGTGGGGTCAATTTCCTCTGCAGGAGCAAAGGAGCTACAATCACTGCGCTGAACCAAATATACCATAACGGCCCGATGTCCGGCCGATACCATTTCCATCAACTCTCGCAAATGCTTGGTGCCTCGCGCTGTAACCGCATCAGGAAAGCGCGCTTCATTTCCGTTCCGAAGGGTTACGCTTTTCACTTCCACATAGCAAAGCCCCGGAGTTTCCAACAGAATATCAATTCTACTGTTCTGGCCGTATTTAACTTCACGTCGCAGGCCTGCATATCCCTGCAATTCCTCGATAGTTCCGTCGAGAATAGCTTCTTCAACGATATGGTTTGGCCGTGCGGTATTGATGCCAACCAACGATGTGCCAACATCTATCATTTCCCACCGCCAATCCAGTTTGGCTTTTGGGTTTTGGTTTGGCGACAGATATACTGTGACCCCCTCGTCTTTCAGACCTTTCATAGAACCCGAATTTGCACAGTGCGCTGTAACAATTTCACCATCAGCCAAACAAACGTCAGCTAAAAAACGCTTGTACCGTTTGATAAGCGTGCCTTTCGTTAAAGAAACTCCAAACTTCATTGCCTTAAACCTTCATAAACCGATGTAAAAAAGTCGCACTTCATCTCAAAACCTTTTGTGCATCAAACTGACACTGGCGCTATTCTTGACTCTTTGGTCAGCTCACTTAATGTGCGATCAAGCATTAGTCGTGCTGCGTTTAATTGAAACAGAGAAAGCTCTGCGTCAAGACCGACTGTACGGGAGAACAGGCCAAGGGCGCACGCAATAAAAACAAATCTAATGTTGGTTTAGGACAATAGGTAACAACAGGCTCAAGGACTAATTTAATGAAAGCTATAAGACGCATAGCATTGCTGGCTTCAGTCGCTTCGACTGCTATGGCAATCAGTACTGCGGCAACTGCCCAGTCAACCACGTCTGCTCTCCGCGTAAGGGTGATGGATGCAGTCGGTGAAAATCTTTCAAATATTTCTGTAACGATTATACACGTCCCAACTGGCCGTGAATTTAATCGCTCTACAAATAGCGCGGGCGTACTTACAGCAAAAGGCCTTCCTGTAGGTGGCCCATACATTGTAAGATTAACTGACCAATCCCGCGTTATTTCCAATGCACCTAACAATGTTCAAGACGTACGCCTTGAACTCGGCGAAACCGAATCGATTGTATTACTTGCCAACCGCAACGATGGCGCAGATATTGCGTTTGAAGAAATTGTTGTTACAAGTGAGCGTGTTCTTGCGGCTCTTCGTACTGGCGCTGGACGTGATTTTGGCCAAGCCAAAATTGAAGGTGTACCATCTGTATCCCGTGACTTTGTAAGCACGCTTGAAACAGATTCAAAAATTCTGGTTGATGACAGCGTGCCACGCGGCCCTGCCGTTTCTGTTGCAGGTCAAAACTTCCGCTTCAATAGTGTGACAGTAGACGGTGTTGCTCAAAACGATAACTTTGGCCTATCACTGAATGCCTCAGCAACCCAGCGATCGCCTATTTCCATTGATGCTATTGCTGCAATCAATGTCAACGTCGCGCCTTTCGATGTTACTTACGGTAACTTCCTTGGTGGTAACATCAACATTGTTACGAAATCTGGCTCTAATGAGTTCCATGGCAGCGCATACGGCTTCTATACAAATGATAGCCTGACCGGCAACACCAGCAAAGGCGAAGACCTTGCCATTGGTGATTTCAACGAAAAAACATATGGCGGCACGCTCAGTGGCCCAATTATCAAAGATAAACTGTTTTTCTTTGCTAATTATGAGAAGTTTGAAACAAAACGGCCAGCGAACACCAACACCATTGAAAACATTAGCGGCGTAACACAAGCTGACGTAGACCGTGCCATTGACATCTTTAAAAATGTTTACGGTTTTGATCCTGGCCCGTTTGCGACCAGCGACACTGATAAAGACGAAAAAATCCTGCTTAAACTGGATTGGAACATCAATGACATGCACCGCGCATCTGCGACTTATCAGCGTGCAGACGGTGATGTGATTTTTGATGACTTCCCTGAAACAGCCGTTCTTAATACAAACCGCTATAATATTAATGAGCGCCTAGACAGCTATAGCTTCCAGCTTTTCTCTGACTGGACAGATAATTTCTCCACAGAGATTAAGGTTGGCTATAAGGACGTAGAAAACCGTCAGGTAAGCATCGACAGTTCAACGCCTGACTTTGAGATCAACTTGCCAACAGGTGGCCGCATAGCCGCTGGTGGAGATCGATTCCGCCACAATAACACGCTTGATAATACTTCTCGTATTATCCGTGCCAAAGCTGACTATGTAACTGGTAACCACACATTCACTGGTGGATTTGAGCAAGAAAGCAATAAGATCACAAATGTGTTCTTGCCATTCTCCCGCGGCCAGCTTGTATTTGGTGCCTTTGGTGGTGCCGACCCTCTTGCAGACCTTGAAAACCGCAATCCGGACTTCTTGTTGTTTGGCGGCTCAAACACTGGAAATGCGGCAGATGCTACAGCAAACTTCAGACAAACAACCAATACTGTATATTTACAGGATGAGTGGCTTGTTACCGATGACCTGACCATCAAAGCAGGTGTTCGTTATGACTGGATCAACAACAATGATCCTGTTCCTTTCAACGAAAACTTCCTTGCCCGTAATGGCTTTGACAACACCGAAAACATGGATGGTAAAGACCTGTTTATGCCTCGGTTTGGCTTTAACTGGGCCGCGAGCGACCGCCTAACAGTACGCGGTGGTGCAGGCTTGTTCGGTGGTGGTACGCCATTGATTATGGTGTCTAACAGCTATGCAGGTAACGGCATAACCCGTACCTTCGCAGGTTTCTTCGCCCCCTTCTTTGGTGACCCTATTGCAACAAGCTTTGCAAATGCAGTGGCCAACGCTCCTAATGCTGATGCTGTCTCTAACGAATTCCAGCAGTATCTTGGCGTAAACCCAACATCAGATGTAGATGCCATTCACCCTGATACAGAGCTTCTATCAAGCTGGAAGTATAATCTTGCGCTTGATTATGTTGCAGACTTATCCAGTATTGGCTTGGGTGATGACTGGAACGTCACCTTGGAAGGTATCTTCACAAGCGTAAAAGATGGATATGACATTTATGAAGGTCGCCGCACCAAAGTTGGTACAGCGCCGGATGGTCGTCCTATCTACAGTAATCAGGGCTTCAACGATTCTGATTATATCGTGACCAACACTAGCAAAGGTCACAGCGAAGTTATCTCGTTTGATATCGCGAAAGATTTTGATACCGATTACGGTCTGTTCTCAACTACATTTGGCTATACATACCAGAATGTTAAAGATGTGCGTTCATACAACCGATTTGTTGGTTTTGAAACATATGCGTTTGACCCACAACGTGATTTGAACAATGCAGATTTGGCAACTTCACGGTTTGAAATTCCAAACCGTGTAACGGCTACAATTAGCTGGGAAAAAGAAATCTGGGGCGAAAACAAAACACAGCTTAGCTTTGTTTACACTGGTCGGTCAGGTCGTAACTTCAGTTATGTATTCACTGGCGGTGGTGCTGCTGGTGCATTTGGTGGTAATGATCTTGCAGATTCAAACTCTGCTGACAACCCAGGTGTGAACCTTTTCTACGTACCAACGGGTTTGAATGATCCACTGGTTACTGGTGAAGCTGCGTTCCTCAATAGCCTTGATAGTGCAATTTCAAGCGATGATTGCCTCAATGATTATCGCGGCGAAATTATTCCTCGTAACTCCTGCCGTACTGGTTGGGTGAACCGTGTGAATATGCGCTTCCTTCAGGAAGTTGAAGTTATGGACGGCCATAAGGTTGAGTTCATTCTTGATATTCAGAACCTTGGCAACCTGATTGATAGTGATTGGGGACGCCTCGACGCTATCTTCCAGCCTTCTAACGTACCGCTTGCGGATGTTGCGATAGTTGGCAACCAGTATGAATATAGCGCACCTAGCTCGTCAGTAACATCAACCCCTGATGTAGCCCGCATTCCTTCTGCGTACCGCATTCAGTTTGGTATGCGTTACAAGTTCTAAGCGCTTACAATGTAAAATATTGGCCTGCCCCTACAGGGGGCGGGCCTTTTTTATGCCTACTCTATTAGCTCCCACTACAATGCGCTGCATTAATAAGAAGCGCATAAAAAATGGGGCCTAAAGCCCCACTTTCGTATCTATTCCACAGCGATTAGGGCTTATCTAGCCTGATCGCACTTACTGGATACGCACCGAATGCCCACCGTCAACCGGCAGTGCAACACCTGTGGTGAAGCTGCTGACGGGTGAGGCCAACATCAACATAGGCGGGATAAGTTCAGGCAAATCCCCTGCACGGCGGGCTGGCGTAGCCTTCAGCATTTTCTGGCCGTAATCGCTTTCAAGGAAAGTATCATTAATTTCGGTTACGAAATAACCAGGGCAAAGCGCATTCACCCTAATACCATGCCTTTGCCACTCAAGAGCCATCGACCGTGTCATTTGAACAACCGCGGCTTTACTTGTGGCATATGTTAATTGCTGATTTGCAACACCAAGCCCCAGTATGGAGGCTGTGTTAATTATCGAGCCTTGTTTTTTTGCAGCGATCATACGACGCGTCGCTTCTCTTGCTACACGCCACATTCCCTTTAGATTGGTATCCATTGTGATATCCCAATCTTCCTCGGTATCATCCAGCGCCCATTTGGGCCTACCAATACCAGCATTATTACAAATTACGGTAGGTGTGCCAATTACAGCTTCTGCCTCATCAAACGCAGTTTTCACGCTCTCAGCATCTGTTACATCTAATGCAATAGCTAGTGTTTTACGGCCTGTATTATCGGTAATTTCAGCAGCTAATGCATCAATTCGGTCAGTACGGCGGGCCCCGAGCACAACATCAGCGCCGGCATTTGCCAGTGCTGTCGCAAACGCAGCACCAATACCTGAAGATGCCCCTGCTACCAAGGCAACCTGCCCTGATAAGCTGAATAGGTCAGACAAATAGTCTTGTGTCATTCTCTGTTCCTTATAAAGGCTTAGCCTGCGTTCTCACGGTCATAGTCAGCAAAACTTTTACCTTCTTCAGCAAGCTTTTTCAGCAAAGGTGCAGGTTCCCACCAACGAGGCGCAGCAGCTTTAAATTCACATATTTTGTCATAAACAGCCTTCAAACCAAGACTATCGGCATAGTGCATAGGACCACCACGATAGGGAGGGAAGCCATAGCCATTGATATAAACGATATCAATATCGCTTGCCCGGTAGGCGTGGCCTTCGCCCAAAATTTTAGCGCCTTCATTAATCAATGCCAGCAAACTGCGCTCAACAATGGCTTCAGCAGACTTGCCCTCACGCTCAATACCTAACTTTGCACTTTCTTCTTCGATGATATTTTGCACGAAATCAGAAGGTTTTGGTACACGACTTCCTTCTTCATAGTCGTAGACGCCGGCACCAACTTTAAGGCCTTTCCGCCCTGCCTCTACAACTCTGTCAGTCCAATCATAGGCTTTGGTCTCGTAATTTTCACGGCCTAGGCCCTGACGGCTCATATAACCAATATCCAAGCCTGCCATATCAGACATAGTCATGGGGCCCATCGGCATACCAAAATTGTAAAGTGCCGCATCCACTTCGTCAGGACGACATCCCTCAATCACGTTCAAAGATGCTTCACGGCCATACGGTGATAGCATCCGGTTCCCAATAAAGCCGTGACATACACCAGCAACAACACCAACTTTCTTGATTTTTTTGGCCAAATCCACACAAGTAGCCAGCACTTCTGGCGAGGTTTTCTCAGCACGCACAATTTCCAAAAGTCGCATAACATTAGCGGGAGAGAAGAAATGCAGCCCCAACACATCTTGCGGGCGCTTGGTGCATGCAGCAATCGCATCTACATCAAGATATGATGTGTTTGACGCAAGGATAGCGCCCTCTTTGGCAACAGAATCTAATTTAGTGAAGACCTCTTTTTTGATCTCCATTTTCTCAAACACTGCCTCAATAATCAGATCACAGTCGGCTAAATCATCATAGCTAAGGGTGCCAGAAAAGAGGCTCATACGATCTTCAACTTGCGCCTCTGTAAGCTTACCCCGCTTCATTGACCGCTCGTAATTGCCGCGCATAACTTTCAAGCCATGCTCCAGCGCCTCTTCACGCATTTCCAGCATTGTCACAGGGATACCAACATTGGCAAAATTCATGGCAATTCCACCGCCCATAGTGCCTGCGCCAATTATACCTACCCGTTTAATCTCGCGGCGGGGTGTTTCTTTACCAATACCTGGAATCCGGCTCACTTGACGCTCCGCAAAGAACACATGCTGCAACGCACGCGCCTGCGGGTTGCTCATGCACTCCATGAATAGTTCACGCTCACGCTTCAAACCCTCAGCTAAAGGAAGCGCTACAGCAGCCTCTACACATTGAATACAGCGTTCTGGCGCGAAATATCCACGCGTTTGCTTAGCCACCTTCTTGCGAAAACCATCAAAAAAGGACTGATCAAATTCGGAAGCATCAATTTGCATTTCCCCGGTACGGCGAACGCCTTCAGGTATTTTATTTTCAGCATAAGCAATTGCTGCCTCCAATAGATCACCTTCAGCAATTTCATCTACAGCGCCCCAAACAACGGCCTCTTTCATGCTCACATGCCTGCCACTAACTATGGCATCAAGTGCATTCAAAGGGCCTGCGATGCGTGGCAAGCGCTGTGTGCCACCAGCGCCGGGTAAAATGCCCAGTTTAACTTCAGGCAAACCAATTTTAGCTGTCGGCACTGCTACTCTATAATGGCAACTCAGCGCCACCTCTAGCCCGCCTCCTAATGCTGTTCCGTGGATCGCTGCGACAACAGGCTTTTCCATCGCTTCAATCTGGTTAACAAGGTCACCAAGGTGAGGAGCTTTTGGAGGGCTGCCGAATTCACGGATATCAGCGCCAGCAATAAATGTTCTGCCTTCGCAAGCAACGACAATGGCCTTAACTGCATCCTCTTTCGCCAAATCACTCATATGCATAGAGAGCCCCTCTCGCACAGAATGCGATAATGCATTCACTGGAGGGTTGTTCACAGTCAATACGGCAATATTTCCGCGGATTTCCTTGCTGACAGTTGTCACGGTGGTTCCCCTTAATCAAATAACAAGCGAGAGCAAATTGCCCCTCGCACAAACCTTAACCAGAAAGTAGCTCAGCCATGAATGTTGGCGAGCAAAAAGTTACAGATATTAAAAAATTACACAAAATCTGTAGCAAACACGCCCTACTCTAGGAAAAGCAATCTCTCAATCCCCTAAAACAAGGACAAAGTTTCCCTGCTTTAACTGAGAAATTCCCAATCCATCATACTATATCGTCCATGTGTGCAAAATCTGAGAGAAGGAGTCTTTTTAAACAACTGAATAAAACGTCGTAAAGTAATCGTTTACCCTATGGCCCTACACTGCATTTTAAATGCAGGCTTGCGTTTGGGGAAAAGAGGTAGTCAATGACTTCATCGAACGGATTTTCCAACTTCAGAACAAAAGTTCTGGCCGCCTTTATTTCGGTCTATCTAATTTCGTGGCTTTCTATTCTTGGTGCCACATATTTTAATCTTCAAGAACAACGTACCTTGGCTCAAGAAGAGGTACAGCAACGCTTCCTTCAAATCTACACTGAGGAACTAAACGGATATAAAAATGCACTCAGTGCAAGCCTCGACACTCTAACCCACCCCAGCAGGATCAATCATGATTTTACACTGGCAAACAAACCGCATTTCCTGACAGACTTTGAGGCTGATTATAATACTCTCAACCAGCGCCTTTCAGTAACTCACTTTTATTTTAGTACGCGCGAACGCCAGAACATTGCACGCCTTCACGCCACAGAGAGAAGCGGTGACATTATTAACCGCGCCACAACTTTAGAAGCCGAAAATAATAAAGAGATAACATCAGGTGTTGAGTTAGGGCGCTTGGGCTCGCTAACATTCCGTGTTGTAAAGCCTTTGTACACAAATGATCAATTACACGGCTTTGTCGAAGTGGGCCGCGAACTCAGAGATATTTGGCAAAAAGCAGCCCAGCAATTAGATATCTCTGTCCAAGTTTTAGTGAGGAAAAACCTTCTGCACGAAAAAGATTGGCATGAAGGCAAACAAGTTTTTGGATATCAATCCAACTGGAACACTCTTCAAAACTATGTCCAGATTGGCGGCGAAACTGATAACCCCCACATGCAAGAGGTTATGAAGGCCGCCTATGAAGCTCAAAAACACTCCCTTGTAGATCAAGTATCTATTGAGGGAGAGGTTTTTTTATATAGTGCTATCCCACTTGTAGATTTTTCCAACAATACAATAGGCACAATTCTATTTGCCTACCCACAAAATCTATTAGCAGGAAACTTACTAGAAGACCTTGGCGGTGCGGCCAGTGCCTCAGCTATTGCCTTACTTTTCGGGCTTGCCATTTGTTATATTCTCCTCAGCCCTGTGGCGCGCAGCATGCAAAATCAACAGATGGTGCTTCAAAAGAAATTTGATCACAGAACTCAAGCATTATTCGTAGCTAAAGAAGAGGCCATTCAAGCAAAAAATGACGCAGAAATAGCTAATAAAGCCAAGTCTGAATTTCTCTCAAACATGAGCCACGAACTTAGAACACCACTGAATGCTATCATCGGCTTTTCTTCCATTCTTAAAAATGACGAGCTTGCTGAAGGAATTGGTGAAAAATATTCAGGCTACGCTCATGACATTCATGCATCAGGTACTCATTTACTGGATATCATCAATGATATTTTAGATGTCTCCCGCATTGAAGCAGGGGAAATGGAGCTTCGCTACCAATATTTATCGGTAAGCAAACTCATGCATGAATGCCACCGAATGGTGAATGTACGCGCTACAGGACGCTCAGTACCTGTCATCCATGTTAGTTATGGCAATGATATGATGATTGATGCAGATGCTACTCGGCTAAAACAGATCTTAATAAACCTCCTTACCAATGCGATTAAATTCACTGTACCGCCAGGCGTAGTACGCTTTTCTGCAGAAAGAGCTGAAGGGAATACTGTTCGATTCATAGTAGAAGATGAAGGCATTGGCATCCCTAAAAAAGAACAAGAGAACGTGCTAAGACGCTTTGGCAAAGCTGCAAGCAACGCACTTTCGAGGCAAAGTGAAGAAGGCACTGGGCTGGGGCTCACTCTGGTCCAGGATTTGATAAAACAACATGGTGGAGAATTCACTTTTGACAGTGAACCCGGCAAAGGTACGCGTGTTACTTTTACCCTACCGATGGAGCATGAGGGGGACGAAGATCCTGACATAATATAATCACTCTTGCCCTCCCTTAGGTCTGACTTACTTTCTTAGCCAAAGAGAAAAAGGAAACGACCGTGGCACTTGACCAAACGACCCGAAATCAGCTCATCGACACAATCGATAGATTCGTGCAAGAACAGTTAATTCCTGCAGAAAAAGAAGCTGAACAATTAGGCCATATTCCTGACAGAATAGCGGAAGGCATGAAAGAACTTGGCTTGTTTGGAATTTCCATACCAGAAGCATATGGTGGCTTAGAACTGTGCTTAGCTGACGAAGTTGAAATAGCTTTAACCGTGGGGCAAGCTGCGCCTGCTTTCCGCTCTTTATTTGGCACAAATGTTGGCATTGGCTCACAAGCGATCATTATTGATGGCACAGATGCTCAAAAAGAAACCTATTTACCGCAGTTAGCGACAGGAGAACTAATTGGCTCCTTTTGCCTTACAGAATCCAGTGCAGGGTCTGACGCTGCCTCCCTCACAACAAGCGCTAAAAAAGACGGCAATTATTACATCCTGAACGGGACTAAGCGTTTCATCACAAATGCACCAATTGCCGGGCTCTTCACTGTGATGGCACGTACCGATACTACCTCAACGGATGGACGCGGGGTTTCTGCCTTTTTAGTAACAGCTGATACGCCCGGCCTAAGCATTGGCCCAAGCGAACAAAAGATGGGACAAGGTGGAGCACCTGTCGCAGATGTCATATTTGATAATTGTCGTGTTCCTGTCGAAAACATTATTGGTGGCCAAGAAGGTATTGGCTTTAAAACTGCTATGAAAGTATTGGATAAAGGACGCATTCATATTTCTGCCGTCGCAACTGGGCTAGCAAGCCGGATGCTACGCGACGCAGTAGTTTATACGAGCGACCGCTATCAGTTTGGTTCGCCTGTTTCTAGCTTTCAGCTTATTCAAGGAATGATTGCTGACAGTGAAGCCGACATTTATGCTGCAAAATGCATGATCCGCGATGTCGCCCGCGCCAAAGATGCTGGAGAGGATACCAAACGCCGAGCTTCTTGTACAAAGCTCTTTGCCACTGAGATGGCGGGGCGCGTCGCTGACCGTGCCGTGCAAATGCTCGGCGGCGCAGGGTACATAAGCGACTATGGAATGGAGCGTCTTTACCGAGACATGCGCTTGTTCAGAATTTACGAAGGTACGAGCCAAATCCAACAATTGATTATCGCTAAAGATGTGATTCAAGAAATTATTAAGTAATTTATGGGCACTCTACTCATTGAGTGTGCTTTTAAATGAACAAAAGGTATGGTGGTTGCTATTGAGTAAGTAAAAAGCTATCATCTGCCTCTTAATATCTTATGTTGAAATGCCTTTTTACATGCCCCAAATGCACAAGGTGGCACCTTGTTTTTCTAGCAGTTGTCTGCTTCTTCAACACGACAATCTGGACGAACTCTACCTCGGCCTTCATTGAAGACAATCCCCCCCCTACCCTTACATGGATCGTGTATGAGCAGGCTCCCTACTTCGTAAGGAATGGTAAGCTTAAAAACCAAGGTATTGGTGATATTTTGCTAGAGCATTACTTTGCTGCACTACCAAACTTTAAGCATCAAAAATTTTATGCCAACCTCAATCGCTATGCATTAGCAACACAACGCGCAAATATTTGTGTGCCACTCGCTTGGTCCCAAAAAGAAGAGGCACATTTACTACACTCGAGACCACACGGCATCGAGCCACCTATGGGGCTTTTAAGCGCCAGCACAACCCAAATCCCCAAGACTGCCGAGAATACATTCTCATTGGCTCATATTATGGCAAATAGCAATTTCAGACTGCTAGCATTTAAGACCTTCCCTTACGGTCTGGAAACTATGCGCGTACTGAATACTTTCGAAAATACAGACCGAATTTTGTATCAAAGCAGTGAGCAACTAGAAGTGAACGTTAGGCTCATCACCAGGGGGCGTGCAGATATTGCTCTAGCACTTCCTGCTCGTATGGCCGATTTGGATGCACGCGGTAGAGGGCAAGATTTTCACTTTCATCAAATTGAAGAAATCAAAAACTATGTCCGACTAATGACACACTGCTCTAATGATCAAATCGGGCAACAAGCGATGAAAATCATCAACCAGACCTTAACTGATGAGTTTTTGGAATTGTTCTCGAAACATTATTTTCGCTGGTACCATGACAATGAAGCCTTTGAAAAACTATTTCATCGCTACATTATCAACCGTGAAGATGTACCCAATGTCGGTGATTCCTTTGATCAGCCTCAGCACTAACCATCCAGCGGATATCAAACAAACTCTACACCGTGCTTTATAAGAGGCATTGAACGTAATCTCTTTCCCGTTAGATTATAATAGGCATTTGCCAGTGCTGGAAATACTGGAGGTGTTCCTGGTTCACCCACCCCGCCCGGCAATTCTTCATTCTCCATTATATGGACTTCAATCTCAGGAGATTGATGTATGTGCAGCATGGGATAATCTGGAAAATTACTTTGAAGAACCCTACCTTCATCAAGCGTAATTTCACCGTACATTGCAGCAGTAAGACCATATATAATGCCGCCTTCCATTTGGGCACGAATGGTATCAGGGTTCACTGTTTGCCCACAATCTACAACACAAGTGATTCTATCAATTTTGATTGCTCCGTCATGGTCACTGATATCAATTACCTGCCCAACAAATGACCTGAAAGATGGATGGATCGCAACACCTCAGCCT
>Ga0316207_10002855_pt1 | contig 16978 bp, 12 predicted proteins | sample 6weekpyrite_MG_FD_204943 | JGI IMG/M metagenome (GOLD analysis project Ga0316207, IMG submission 204943) | Microbial mat bacterial communities from mineral coupon in-situ incubated in ocean water Damariscotta River, Maine, United States -... | ecosystem: Environmental > Aquatic > Marine >...
ATCTGTTGAAGAAACTACATTTACTTGCACGTTGTCAAAGACGTAACCTGTACCTTCACGTAAGCGAATCGCACGACCTTTAGCGTTTAGGATAGCGTTTTTCATAGTTACCAGAGAAGCAACTTGAGGTTTAACACCAGTTGGATCCATTGAGTTGCTGCCGTTGTAGCTATCAGCTTCGATTACCCGAGAGTCGGTTTCATCGTCAACAATATTCTGTTCAGCAAAAACGTTTTGAATAGTACCTACATAACCTTGGTCAGTATCGATACTGTCATCACCCGCATTATAAACGTATAGACCGTTGATGCTTACTGTGCCACCCCAAAGCTCGATGCCATCATCAGCTGAACCAATAGAAGCGATATTTTCAATCACTGTACCAGAACCAACTGCCGCTAAAGAAATTCCGTTTAACTCTTTATCTTTTTCAACTTCGTAACCCGAGTATTTAACAGCAACATATTTTAATACACCGCTGTTGTCATCATCTGTGGCTGTGCCATTAACAGGGCCGTATTTTTGGCTTCCTGCTTCGTAATTATTTTCACCTTTGTTAGCAGACGCTTTACCAAGAATAGTCAAACCACCCCATTGGCCTTGCTCATCGCCCGTATTCGATCCAGCGATATCCTGTGCTGAAGTGAAAATAATTGGCGAAGCAGCGGTTCCTTCAGCCATGATTTTAGCGCCGCGATTAATGGCTAGGTATGAAGAACCTGTTACACCAAAAAGTGTTGTACCAGCTGGGATTGTTAGAGTTGCACCATCAAGCACGTTAACTTCACCATTGATGCCGTAAAGTGTATCTGCAGACAATGTTTTGTCAGTAGATATATCGCCAGTCAACAACTCAGTTTCTTGGCTGTTGATTTCTTCGATAGCCCAGGTGAATGCGGTCATGTCAGCGCCTGTAACTGTATTGTCAGCTGAGATTTCAGCAGTAAATACACTTCCGTCTGAGTCTAGGAAGCCTTCATCTACCATATCTCCTGAAATACCGACGACTTCATGTACGTTAGCTAATGCGCGGTATGTTGTCATTGTATCGTCATCACGATAGATGCCTTTTCCAGATGCGATTTTACCATCGGCACCGATATCGCCAGCTGCGTTATCGTTAGCCTCTATTTTAACTGCATCATTTTTAATCGCAATGCCAGTTCCTGAAGTCTCTGCAGTTGTTCCTGCTGTTGATTTATCACTAATACGAATTGCAGCAATATCTTTGTGATAATCGGTAGAACTGGTTATGGCAGAACTAGACTTAACATTGACCTGAACATTATCAAATACGTAGTTTGTACCTTCACGTAAACGAATTGCACGACCGATAGTATCTAACGTCGCATTTTTTAATGTGACTTTTGCAACGGGAGTACCTGCAGATTGGTCATCATAACTATCCGCTTCAATTGCACGTGAATCAGTTTCATCATCAACGATAACTTGCTGAACATAAGCATTGTTGATTGTTCCGACATATCCCTGGTCTGTATCGATTGAGTCATCACCAGCGTTATAGATATATAAATTTGTAACGTCAACCGTTCCACCCCAGATCTCGATACCGTCATCGGCGGAACCAATAACTGCTATGTTTTCTATAGTAGTTCCTGAACCAACGGAGCCAAGAGAAAGGCCGTTTAATTCTTTGCCAGTTTCCATTTCGTAACCTGAATATTTGATGATGACGTGTTTTAGCACACCACTATTATCATCTTCAGTTGTTACACCGTCGACAGGGCCGTATTTTTGAGTGCCAGCTTCATAAGTTTTCTCACCTTTATTATTAGTAGATTTACCTAAAATGGTTAATCCACCCCATTGTCCCTGATCATTTTTGTTAGCAGTGACAGCAATGTCTGCAGCAGATGTGAAGATGATAGGATTAGCTGAAGTTCCTTCAGCCATAATTTTTGCACCGCGGTTGATAGCCAGGTAAGAAGATCCCGTAGAGCCATAAAGTTTGGTGCCCGCAGGAATGGTTAATGTACTGCCATCAAGAAAATTTACTTCATCAGTTATTTTGTAGACAGTGTTCGCATCTAGTGTGACATCTTCGGCAAAGTCGCCCTTTAATTCTGCATTGTCGGCAACATATGCGGCTGTGCCTTTAGCGCTAGGAGTTGTGGTGTCGTCGCTATCGTTACAGCCTGTTAAAATTGTTCCTGACATTATTAAGCCAATAGCTGTGCAGGTTTTGATTGTGGCTAACTTCATTGAGTTGCTCCTGTTATATAGTTACTTTAGGATTTATAGATTTTAAAGTTTTATGACAAAACTGTGATCTTGAAGGGATAATAATTAGACTTTGTTACATAATGATTTCAAATATATTACATACATGTTACGAACGTAGCATATAGGTTGCTATCCGTAGTTAAGAGATTAATTGCGCTAGGCTGAAAGAAGAACGTGATAAGAATCTTTGGCATAAGATGAGAGTATAAGGAAATGTATGAGCGAATTTTCTATCTCGGTGCGATAATGGTTAGGAATAAATTCGTTTTCACAAAACTGTCACACAACAATGCTATTATTTATTGTGAGTTCGATATAGTTGAAGTATCCATAGCCTAATGTATAAATGATATTTTGATGTATGGAGCTCATCATAATATTCATGAAAGGCCAGATATACCTTGTATTTCTGGCCTTTTTTTATGTTTATTTATTCACTTTTACAATAATGATGAGCTTTGATCTCTGTGCTTGAATAATGATGATTCGGGTGCTATTTCGTCGTATTCACACAATTATATTCTGGCATCACCCGGTTTTGCTTTTATGGTGTCTGAGTCCAGAAATTTTTCATAAAATATCGAAGAAACTGCATAAATTTTAAAGAAATTAGCCGGAATTGTCGTTTTACTCAATAGCTTTTTTTGGTTTACCGTATATCGGTTCTTATTCGGCCAAATATTCATTTTTGATAAAGGTATTACAAAATTGAAATTTTCTTATAAAACTATTTCTCTTAAAATTGTTATTGTTTCAATATTATTAATTCTAGGCGTGCTTGCAGCAGGTATCGCTGTATTTGAAGGCATAGCTTTTAAAAATGCTGCAGAAACTGCACAAGTACGGACCTTAAGTCGGGCAATTGAAATTAGTAGCAATGAAATTATTCGTCAAACGGTACAAGAATTGGCGAGTGTGGCCGCTGGTGCACAAAGAGATCGTGGTTTTAAAAAAGCGGTTAAAAAACTGGTGAAAAAGAAAGATATTGAGAAAAATGAAAAAATTGCTATTGAACTCCTGGATGATCAGTTTAATCAAAAATTTGTGACGACCGGTATAATTGATCTAAAGAAAATCCGAATTTATGATAAACAATTTAATTTTATGGTTGAAAGCAACAGTGGGATCAAGGGTTACAAGAAGGATTTACCCCCATCATTATTAGCGCAGGCAAAACCTAGAGAAAAAGCAGAGCGATTGAAAATACTGTCTACGGTTTGGCAAGGAAAGGATGGTGCGATGCTGTCAGTTCTTGCCCCAATTGGAGGTTTGCGTTTACTCGCTTACATGGAAGTAATCGTTAATCCAGCTCACAACTTAACAAAAATAGAAGCCATGATGGGATTGCCCGTTAGAATTACGCAAGTTAATGATGAAGTTTCTTTTGAAAGTGAATCCTGGGCAGGAAAGGTTAGCGATACCACTTTAGCTGTGGAATACGGACTGAAGGGTGGGGAAGACAACACCGTGCTAAATATTCGTATCTTGGAAGAGCTTGGTGAAATGTATCAGGATATGGCGAATGCAGAATACTTGGTTGCTGGCGTGTTTTTGGTGGTATTTGGCCTGGGTTTACTTATCGCTCTATACAGCTTGAAACAAGCAGTGTTTAAACCTATTGAAAGATTAGTTGAAGATCTTAATAGTATTGCTGATGGTAATATGAGGGTTGATTCAAATTCGAATAGTTTTATCAGTGAAATTCAATCTATTGGGTCTGCTGTTAAACTCATGGTTAAAAATCTCAATGTTAAAATGCTTCAAATTAGAGAGATCGGCAGTAATCTATCAAGTTTTTCAAAAGACTTGAATACACAAGCGAACGGGGCAGCCAGTAATGCGAACCAACAGCGAGGTGATGTTGATCAACTTTCTGCTGCAACGAATATGTTGGTTAACTCGATTGCAGAAGTGGAAAGTAATTCCAAGATTACAGCAGAATCGAGTAAGGATGCTGATGACCGGGCGAAGAACGGCCGTGGTGTCGTCCAGGATGCGGAAAACAGTATAAATGCCGTATCAGAAGAAGTTGAAAATGCTTCCCTTGCTATGAATAAGTTGCAGCTTGATGTGACAAACGTTGAGTCAATTTTGGGAACGATTCAAACCATTGCTGAGCAAACTAACTTGTTAGCGTTAAATGCGGCAATTGAAGCTGCAAGAGCGGGTGAGAATGGTCGAGGCTTTGCTGTGGTGGCTGATGAAGTTCGTCAGCTAGCTAATCGAACACAAGAAGCGACCAAAGAAGTCAGCTCAGTTCTATCTGATCTTGTAGATGGTGCAAAGTCTGCAGCAGAAGCCATGGATGTTGGTCAATCCAAGGTTAGTGAAAGTGTTAAACTAGCGAATGAGGCAAAAGAATCTTTAGCTGATATTGCTGAACACGTATCGAAGATTACAGAAATGAATTTTGAAATTGCTAAAGCGGCTAACCAGCAATCAAGTGTGTCAGAAGAAAATAATCTTCGCCTTTCTAGTATAAATACATTATCAAGCCAAGTTGCGGACGATGCGAGCAAGTTGACTCAGCAATCTTCTGAATTGTCTGATATGGCTTTGAAATTGGATAGATTAGTTGAAACGTTTAAATTAACGGGTTAACTAATCGCTCTTATAATATTCTCCTTCTTTAAATGTGGTGCAAGCCAAAAGAGAAAGTCATAAATATATTCTCGTATTATTTGGTCCTTTCGAAAGCCAATGTAAGTAGTGCTTTCTTCAAAAAGATGACCGACGTCTATTTTTCGTAAATTTTTATCAGACTTATCATCATAGGCCATATTGGCGAGTAACCCAATGCCTAAGCCCAGTTCTACATAAGTTTTAATAACATCAGCGTCCATGGCCGTTAGAATGATGTTAGGATGTAATCCTTTCTCATTAAAGGCATGATTAATTGCAGAACGCCCAGTAAAAGCAAAAGCATAAGTAATGATGGGATACTCGGTTATATCTTCAAGCGTTACTTTTTTACGTTTTTTAAGTAATGCATGATTCTTGGGAACGACAACACAGCGATTCCATTGATAAATTGGAAGAGCGATTAAACGACTGGATTGTGCAACACTTTCTGTGGCGATTGCAAAGTCGGCTTCACCATGAATTACCATTTCAGATATTTGGACGGGGCTTCCTTGGTGTATTCGTAATTGGACGTCGGGGTATCGTTTTGCAAACTTTTTAATAACAGCAGGTAATACATAACGTGCTTGTGAATGTGTTGTTGCTATATCGAGCGTGCCTCTATTTTTATCACTAAATTCCTGGCCCACTTCTTTGATAGCTTTAACATTAAACAAGACTTCTTGCGCATAATGGTAAATATTTTCCCCAGCATTGGAAAGCCCGGTAATTCTTTTTCCATGCCGAATAAAAATTTTGATGTTTAATTCTTCTTCTAGGTTTTTTAGCATAGCACTAATACCTGGTTGTGAAGTGAACATGGCATCAGCGGTTCTTGAAACGTTGTAGTCTGCTTTAACCATCTCGCAAACAAGCTGTAGTTGTTTTAGGTTCATTGGATTTCAGTTTATTTGATTAAATGCTCTATATATTAAATATCGCATATAGAAATAATGCAATATTATTTTATTTAATATAGAAAAGACACTATATTTTCAATCAAGCTGGGTTCTGAATTTAGTCATCCAGATAATTGATTGATATAGCGTCAGAAATTAAGGATTAGGAGATTTTGCATGGCAGGTAACTGGGGGATCGTTAATCGAAACGAAATCCATCGTTTTATAATTGCCTTGGATCAATTTCAGCAAGGAACGCTGAAGGAAGAAGAATTTACGGCTCAAAGACTCCAATATGGCATCTATGGGCAGCGGCAGGATGGTCAATATATGGTGCGAATTAAGATACCGGGCGGGATTCTTAATCGCGAGCAATTGGATTGTATTGGTGATTTAACCAATAAATACAGCAATGTAGAGTTTGCGAATATTACCACCCGACAAGATATTCAACTACATTTTGTTGAATTGAAAAGTATTCCAAAAGTATTACTTCGTTTATCGGACGTGGGTTTGACGACGAGGGAAGCTTGTGGAAATACCGTTAGGAATATAACGGCTTGTTCAATGGCAGGGGTTTGTCCTCAAGAGCATGTGGATATCAGGCCTTTATTAAATAAAACGACTATTCATTTTTTAAGACATCCATTAACACAGCATTTGCCACGTAAATTCAAAATGAGTTTTTCAGGCTGCGAGTCTGATTGCGCCATGGGTTTGATTCATGACTTGGCAGTGATCGCAGTAAAAAAAGAAGGAGCTGTTGGTTTTAAAGTGTTAGCTGGTGGTGGCTTAGGGCATAAACCAAGAGAGGCGATAGTATTAGAAGAATTTGTAGAAGAAGCGCGGATAATTGCAATCGTAGAGTCAATCATCACCCTGCATAATCGATATTCGGACCGCAAAAAAAGAGCAAAGTCTCGATTAAAATTTCTTGTTGAGCGATTTGGTGAGGAAAACTTTAAAGAAAAATATAGGCGAATATTGGATGCCACAGAAAGTCGATTAAAAAAACTGGATGAAAATCATCAGGGCAGAAAAAATCACCCTTTACGCTGGTGTAATATCGATTTTAACGCGCGGAGTGAGGATTTGGCGGAACCAAAATCAACGGTTCGCTTAAATATCTCCTTGGGTGATATTAGTTCAAGTCAAATTAGAGAAATTTCTGAAGCAATGAAGAAGTTTCATTTGAAAAACTTAAGGACGACACAACAGCAAAATCTATTAATGGTCGATGTGAAAGAAAAAAATAAAAATGATTTACTTTCTCAGTTGAAGAAGTTTTCTGAACCTTTGGAAAGTAATTCAGCTGAAGTTGTTGCGTGTCCTGGTTCATGGACTTGCCGATTAGGTATTACTGCCTCTCGGGATATGGCGAAAACTATTTCACAAGATATTGGTAGTTTAAAAGTGAATGTTAGTGGTTGCCATAATAGTTGTGCTCAGCCGCAAATAAGTGATATAGGCTTGCATGGCGAAGGCAGACGAAAATTTGGTAAATTGCTACCATACTATCGCTTATATCTGGGCGGTGATGGTTCCGCAAATGGTGGATTTGCTTTAAAAGGGCCGGAACTACCTGCTGTACGATCAGTTTCGGCGATACGGAAGATTGAGCAAAGGTTTAGATCAGAGCAAAGTAATGGGATGGTTTTTCGAGATTGGGTAAAAAGCAAAGATAGTGACTATTTCTCTCAGTTACTGGCGAGTTTTGTTCAAGTGACTCCTGAAGATATTCCTTCATTATCGCGAGATGAAGGTGATAAATCAGATTTTAGAGTGCTGCAATTGGGCGGCGGGGAATGTGCAGGTATTGCTGAGGAGACCGTATCAGCTTATCTATCTGAGATTCGTTATGAAAAAGAATTTAGTGAAACATTTATGCGCCAGAATGAGATTGAGTCGGCGTTGGGCTGTGCTGAAAATATCTTAGTATTATTGGCAAAAAGTTTATTGTTTACGAAAGGACATACATATATTGACGATAGATCACATGTTGGTGCTAAGTTGGCACTTGTATTTGGAAATAATAAGTCTGTAAACAATGCATATTTGACATTGTGGGAAACTTTAGATGGATTAAAAGTGGCCAATAATAAACCGATAGTTGAACAATTTTTTCAAGATTTAGATGCCTGGTATGTTGTCGTATTAGAGATGTTAGATATATCTGGCAAATCACAACCAAAGCCAAAGCCAAAGCCAAAGCCAAAAACTCAAAAAACTAGTATTTTGGATTTAACAGATGATGCATTGCCACTCCAGTATTTAAAAGCAAGACAGTCTTTTAATGCTTTGGAAAACGGAAAATCGCTGAAGATAATTTTTAGGCAAGGGCCTGATGCAGGGTTGGTTCTGAAAGGATTGCAATCACAGGGTTATCAGCTATTAGCGCGGGATGATAAGGCTGAAGTGCAACAAACAATGTTGCATATGTTAAAGCCAGCTAATTATGTAAAAAAATCTGTGCAATCGATGGAAGAAGAGCAATTTGCTTGATCTTATTTATATAGGTATAGGAGAAGAGAATGGATGTTATCCCATGACATGTTTTTCATGGGCGATTAAATTTGAGGAAGATATTAGTTACAGAATGCTTGTAGTGGGAATCGCCAGAAAGTAAGGAGTTTGGCTTAAGCACCAAAACGGTTAACTATGACGTTTATAATCATTGATCAAGGATGAAAATTGCGCAAGGATGCGTATTTGATGATCAGAAAGATGACAAAGTTCTCAAAATTTACTGAATTCTGAATATTATCTTGAATATTTAGCGATGTCATGCTTTACTGTGACTTATGAATGCTAATGTCTCCGAAATAAATATCGATAAACAACGCCAGGAAATCTTGGATGCCGCTCATAATCGTTTCCTGACTTATGGGTTTGGAAAAACTACGATGGCTGAAATTGCGGAAGACGTGTCCATGTCTGCTGCGAATTTATATCGATATTTTCAGAATAAGCAGGATATCGCCGCAGCTTGTGCCGATCGCTGTATCTGTTCGCGTAATGATCGAGTTAGGGAAGCTATTCGCCAAAGTCATTTGACTGCAACGCAACGATTACACACATTTGCCTTGGAATCTTATCGTCATAATGCTGAAATGATGAAAGATACACCAAAAATCAATGAGTTAGTGGAAAACGTTTCTAGTCATGACCCTCAGATGATTCAACAAAAGATTAAAGCATTGGTCGCTTTAATTGCTGAAATATTGGCTTATGGCAATGAAACTGGTGAGTTTGCAGTTGATGATATTGTGAGTACCGCAGAAACTATTTATTCGGCGTTAATTTTATTTGACGTGCCAATATTTATTCATCTGTTTAGTGCTGAAGAATTTGAAAAGAAAGCAAATGGGGTTGTGGATTTAATAATAGAAGGAATCCGCAAACGCTAAAATAAGTGCCGAGCCATGTCTCGGTTTTTTTACGCCGAATCACTGAATAATTATAAATATATTCAGTATTCACTTTTAAAATTATAAGGACACACTATGAAATCATTCGAAATTTCTTTCAGTGAGTGGGTGCTGAAGCTTCGCTGGTTAATTCTTGCTCTTAGCATAGGGCTGGTAATGCTAGCGGGAAGTGGAGGGCAGAATCTAAAATTTACAACAGACTACCGAATATTTTTTAGTGAAGATAATCCACAACTGCTTGCTTTTGATGCATTGGAAAAAACGTATAGCAAAAATGATTCTGTTTTGTTTGCCGTCACCGCGAAGGGTGGTGATATTTTTACGAATAAAAACCTCGAAGCCATTGAATGGTTAACAGAGCAAGGCTGGCAAACACCTTATTCTAATCGAGTGGATTCGATTTCGAATTTTCAATATAGCTGGTCTGAAGAAGATGACATGGTAGTAGAAGATTTAGTGTCTGATGCGATGTCACTCTCACCTGAAGAAATTCAAAAAATCAAAACTATTGCTTTGAAAGAGCCTTTGCTTCTTGATCGATTAATTGCACCGAAAGCCAATGTTACAGGTGTTAATGTTACGGTTCAGCTGCCTGGAATTGATGAAACCAAAGAAGTGCCTGAAATTGTTGCCTTTTCGCGTGATCTAAAACAAAAATTTCTTGAAAAATACCCTAATATGCAAGTTAATCTTTCGGGGATGGTTATGATGAATAACTCCTTTTCCGAAGCTTCACAAAAAGATATGCAAAGCCTTGTGCCTATTAGCTTTGCCGTTATGTTGATAAGCCTGGGATTTTTGATTAAAGGTTTTACCGGTACTTTCGGCACAATGATCGTGATTATCTTTAGTATAATGACGGCCATGGGAATAGGTGGAACCTTGGGTTTTCCTATCTCTCCTCCCTCAGCAAGTGCACCGATAATTATTTTAACAATAGCGATTGCGAGTTCGGTTCATTTTCTTGTAACAATGTTGCAACAAATGCGAATGGGACACGATAAAAAGTTAGCAATAAAAGAATCACTTCGAGTGAATGTACAGCCCATAACGCTGGCTAGTTTGACAACAGCAATTGGCTTTTTAACAATGAATTTTTCCGAGGTGCCGCCTTTCCAGCACTTGGGGAATTTTGTTGCCTTTGGTGTTTTAGCATCCTGGATACTCAGTTTAACTTTTTTGCCAGCATTGATGTCATTTTTACCGGTGAGAGTTAAGCAAGTTGAAGCGTCTCAAGATGATGCTATGGCTAAATTGGGGAACTTTATTGTTGAAAAACGAAAAATACTGATGTGGTCTATGACTGCAGTTGTTATTGTATTAGTGAGTTTTGTACCTAAAAATGAATTAAACGATATATTTATTAATTATTTTGATGAAACAGTTCAATTTAGAGTAGACGCAGATTACGTCTCAGATAACTTAACCGGCTTATACAATATCTCTTATTCCTTAGAGTCGGGTATATCTGGTGGTGTGAATGATCCACAATATTTAAAGGAAGTTGAAGCGTTTGCAGAATGGTATCGTAAGCAACCTGAAACTTTGCACGTTGCCTCAGTAACGGACATATATAAACGTCTAAATAAAAATATGCATGGAGACAATTTGGACTGGTATAAATTACCAGAAGAGCGAGAGTTGGCAGCACAATATTTATTGCTCTATGAAATGTCTTTGCCTTATGGGCTTGATTTGAATGATCAAATTAATATCGATAAGTCAGCAACAAAATTTACTGTAACAATTAAAAATCTATCTTCAAAAGCTATGGCTGGATTAGCTGACAGAGCTGATAAATGGTTGGCAGCTAATACCTCAAGCATTACAAAATTTGATGCTTCTGGTCCGTCATTAATGTTTGCCAATATAGGTTTACGTAATATTAAGAGTATGTTGACAGGTACAACCGTTGCCTTGGTTCTCATATCCATTATTTTAATTTTTGCGCTTCGTTCGTTAAAAATAGGACTAATCAGTGTACTACCTAATTTAATACCTGCAGCTATGGGATTTGGTTTGTGGGGCATATTTGTTGGTGAAGTTGGGCTTGGATTGTCCGTGGTAATGGGGATGACCTTGGGTATTGTTGTTGATGATACTGTTCATCTATTGAGTAAATATCTACGTGCTAGACGAGAGAAAGGATACGACGCACCTGATGCGGTACGTTATGCTTTTACTTCTGTTGGACGTGCATTAGTTGTTACATCTATCGTGCTAGTGTTGGGGTTTTGTGTGTTAGCACTGTCGGCATTTCAGTTAAATGCCGGAATGGGATTGTTGACAGCTATTGTTATCACCATGGCATTAATTGCAGATTTCTTTCTACTACCACCATTATTGATTAAACTTGAGGAGAAAAAACAATGAATAAAACGAATTTTGCCCTTTGCGTATTGTTGATATTACCACTAAGTGGTTTCGCTCAGACATCGGAAGAAAAGGGTCTTGAAATTGTCATGGAAGCGGATAAACGTGATAACGGTTGGGGTGATGTGAAAACAGAAGCCGTTATGACGTTGCGAAATGCGCACGGTGAGTCCTCGGTTCGAAAGAATCGCTCGAAAATCTTAGAGGTTAAGGATGACGGTGACAAAAGTCTGATTATTTTTGATACGCCAACGGATATTAAGGGTACGGCATTTTTAAGTCATACCCATGCCTTAAAGTCTGATGATCAATGGTTATTTTTACCTTCTTTAAAGCGGGTTAAACGTGTTTCTTCTTCAAATAAATCAGGCCCATTTTTAGGTAGCGAATTTGCCTACGAAGACTTATCGTCTCAAGAAGTGGAAAAATACTCATATAATTATATTAAAGATGAAGCTGTCGATGGCCGGGATGCCTTTGTTATTGAGCGATTTCCTCAATATAAAAAATCCGGTTATAAACGACAAATAGTATGGATGGATAAGGAATATTATCAGCCATTAAAAATTGATTTCTATGATCGAAAAAACGCGGCATTGAAAACACTGACATTTCATGAATATAAACAATATTTAGATCAATATTGGCGTCCAAGCCGCATGGAAATGAAAAATCATCAGACAAAAAAATCTACGACGCTAACTTGGGAAAAATATGATTTTCGAACTGGATTGAAGAAGCGCGATTTTGATAAAAATAGTTTAAAACGTGCTCGTTAATGAGGTCCAAATGAATACATTTACGCGATTCCAAATTGCTGCATTGCTAACTGCCAGTTTATTTGTTCAAAATTCTCAAGCGAACAATGAATGGTCAGGTAGTGTTGGAGCAGAGTGGCAGGCTTTTCGTCACGACAGTAGTAATGATGAGCAGAGTCAAAACTATTTATCGATTGTGTTTAAACCGGAATATGTCCATGAATGGAATGATGGTCAACACCAATTGTTGTTTTCAGGTTTTGCTCGTCTTAATAACAATAACGAAAATCAAACGCATTTAGATATTCGCGAATTATATTGGAATTATGCGAGTGACAGTTGGGAAATACGGACGGGTATTCGTAAAGTATTTTGGGGGGTCACTGAGTCTCAACATTTGGTTGATATTATTAATCAAACCGATGGCGTTGAGCGTTTTGACGGTGAGGAAAAATTGGGACAACCGATGATAAACATTGCCTATATTCAGGATTGGGGAACATTAGATTTTTTTGTGTTGCCTGGTTTTCGGGAACGTAGCTTTCCTAGTGAAGATGCACGACTACGCCCACCTTTTATATTGGACAATGATGATGCGACTTATGATTCATCGCTAGAGAGAAAAAATGTTGATTTAGCTTTACGATATTCACATTATTTAGGTGATTGGGATTTTGGTATCAGTCACTTTTATGGTAACAGTCGTGAACCGAGAATTGTCTCTGGTAATGGCGGGCTTTACCCTCATTATGATTTAATTCACCAAACTGGGGTCGATGTGCAAGCAACCATTGAAAGTTGGTTATGGAAGTTTGAGGGGATACATCGATCTGGAATGGCGGATAACTATTTTGCAGCGACTTTTGGATTGGAATATAGTTTTTTTGACATTCAGAGTTCTGGAGTGGATTTAGGCATTGTTGCTGAATATTTATATGATGAGCGTGGAAATGAGGCTAGTACACCTTTTGAAGATGATTCTTTAATTGGATTGCGGTTAGCTTTAAATGATGAGCAAAGTACTGAAGCACTGCTAGGTATTATTGTAGACAACGAAGGTGATGGTAATGTCTTAAATCTTGAAGCAAGTCGGCGAATAGGGGACAGCTTTAAAATAAACCTTGAAGCGAGTTTGTTTTTTGATGGTGACGTAAACGATCAGCTTTATGCTTTTCAGAAAGATGATTATGCACAGCTAACGTTATCTTATTTTTATTAAGGTCTTGGATGAGTTATAGGCTAAGGGGGTTTTGAGGGTCTATACCATCCATGAATAATTTTTTTCGATCATTATTAGTAATCTGATAAATTTTCCCAATCCAGTTGTTTAATACTGCCTCGGCTGTATCGTGCCATGTATTATCCAGCAGTGGTAGCACGAGTACTTCAGGGAATTCCTCTAATGGTTGATTTTCATTTATTGATTTTAGAACACGTGAGCGATACTCGTCAAAAATCGCTTGAGTTTGCAAAGAAAAATAGCCTTTAGGAAACGGTGGATATTGACTAATTTCTCCGTTAGCAAATCGGCCTACTTCTCGCTTATATTCTTTCAGTAAACTGATCATGTCATATTCAGGATGCCCCTGAAAAAAAACAATGCGGAATTTATCTTCACTTACAGCCAGGTGTACACCTGCTTCTTCACTTTCTGCCAATACATGTAGACCTGCTGATTCAAATTGTTCTCTGGAAATATCGTTAAATCGGGAATGAGGAACATCAAATGAGGTGTTGACCCCATTTGTTAAAGGATGATTTCGATCGAGTAATTTGTGTTGAAATACACCCCATTGTTTGTAGCCTAGTGGCTTGCGCTTTTGACCATAACGAAATTCCATAACTGCATGTGTGGCAAGGCAAGAACATAAGGTCGATGGAACGTTATCATAGGCCCAATCAATTACTTCAATGAGCGGTTTCCAAAATGGTTCGAGCGAAAGCTGTGGTTGGCTAACATTAGCGCCGGTAATAATGAGTGCATCAAGTCCTTGTTCTTTGATTTGTTCAAAGGTTTCATAATGCTGTTTTATGTGATCCGCTGCTTTTGCATCTCGATTCAATTCGCTTAAGGTAAAGGGGTGCATATAAAATTGAGCAATTTGATTGCTTTCGCCGACTAATCGAAAAAACTGCCTTTCGGTCGCAGATAATGCCGCATCGGGCATCATGTTCAACAAGCCGATATGTAATTCTCGAATATCCTGATGAATCGCTTTATCATTGGATAAAATAGTTTCGCCTTCTTCTTTTAGGCGGTTAAAAGCGGGTAAGGATGAATTGGCAACTAGTGGCATTTTTAGCTCGTGAGGTTAAGATTGACGCATGATCGCATTTTCGATCATTTGTAAAAAACTGGCTTCATCGGTGACATTGGCAACTTCTTCGGTTGTTACAGTGTAACCATATTCATTCGCGATTTTTTCGTAGCGTGGAATTCGAGAATAAAATAATTTTGGAAAAATCCAGCGAACAAATTCATCAGGTTCAATTTGCGCTACATAATCTGTATTTTTTTCTTGCATGTAGCTTTCGAGTTCCGCATCGAGAAAGGCTTCGCGATAATACAATGGCTTGGGATCGCTTTTTGCTCGCTCAATTAACTCCTGCTCATCATGTTCACTTGCTTTAATATATAAGATCAACGTGTTTTCATGCAGAAGTTTAGTGACATCCGGATCATCAAGTTCACACAAACTACCACCAGCATCATTAATAAAGTGTTTATATCCATAAATATCGTGCGATTTTTTAATAAACTCAGGCACATCTTTCATGGATGCAATTTCAGCTAGACGATGCAGTTCTTGGCGGCGCTTAAATTCGTCTAAAGGTAAACCATGGTGTTCTGGATTGCCCACTTTTCCAAGAAAACTCGCGACGGGCGTTAGGTTGTAAACAGAAATATTATTTTCGATGTATATTGAATCCGAACGCAATAAATCCTTTAAAAAAGGTACTTGCATGGCTTGCTGTTTGATATTATCCAGTATTGGTTCGTCAAGATAACGAGTGCCTATGCGATAATCACCTGAAAAGTGGAACCAATCCCGGTTCATTAAGATATTGGATAAGCGAGTTTTGCCTACGCCGGACATGCCGAGCAAGGTAATGCTTTTGTGTTGCCAGTCTCTGAATTCATCTACGCTGAGTTTCACTTGCATGTCCTGTAGGTTAATTTTGAAATCAATTTTTCTAGGATTATACAACAAATATCAGAATTAGCGCTCGAAAAGCAAGCTATTGGAGTTAATTTGTTATCGAATGGAATTATTTTACTAAACTGTTGTTTAATTTCAGGCATTTTATAAAATAACTAGCGTTATGATGCAGAACTGGTGTATGAATGAGCGCTTAAACTTTATATCGGATATTTAGATTAGATATATCGGATATTTTGAATTATTCGCCATTGATAAGCGTAATAATATTTGAAATACAGATTTATTAAACCAAAGGAATAGAATATGGCGCTTTATGATCAAGGTTTCCCTTATACTGTGAAGGTTGAAAAAGGCCAGGCAGTATATCTTTGTCAATGTGGTAAAACATCGAATCCTCCTTATTGCGATGGCAGTCATCGAGGCAGCGGTGTTGAGCCTTTGGCGCATACACCAACAGAGGATGGAAATATTTTTGTTTGTGGCTGTGGAAAAAGTGGAAATATCCCTTTTTGCGATGGCAGCCACAATAAGTAGTTATGTGTATTTTAATAAAGGAGCAATAAATGAAAAAGGTAATTTTGGCAAGTTTGTTACTGTTATTAACGTCGGGTTATGCCATGGCAGCAAAATATAAAATCGATCCTACGCATACGTATCCTAATTTTACGATTAATCATTTAGGTTTTTCTACTATGCATGGACATTTTGCAAAAACAAAAGGTAGCATGGAATATGATGCCGCTTCAGGTACCGGTTCTGTGAACGTTACTATCGATGCATCTTCTATATACACGGGTTTCAAAAAGCGTGATGACCATTTGCGTTCACCTGACTTTTTTAACGCAGTAGAGTTTCCAGAAATTACCTTTAAATCAACTAGTGCCAAATTAAGCGGTGGTAGTGGTACGGTTGATGGAAAATTAACAATTATGGGTATTACAAAAGATGTTACTTTGAATGTTTCAAAAATTCATTGTGGCAAACATCCGTTCAATAAAAAACTAACAGAAGTTTGTGGATTTGATGCAACTGCAAAGGTTAAACGAACTGACTTCGGTATGAAATATGGTATTCCTGCCATTGGTGATGATGTAACAATAATGCTTGAAGTTGAAGCAACGCGTTAATATGAATTGAGATAAAAAACTCAGTAAAAAAGCCAGGTGCAAACCTGGCTTTTTTTTGCCCGTAATTTGAGATTTGTCTCTAAAGTATCTAAATAATAGATTAAACTCATCGATATAATGACTAAATATATCGATATTTCTGTACGATAATTACATTGTCAGTAAGTTAATTGGATATTTTAAGGAGATTTGAGATGGAAAAAACAATACAAGTTGTTGCTCGAGTATTTTTAGCGCATATCTTTATTTTAGCGGGTTTAAGTAAAGTGAGTGCCTATGCGGGAACGCAGCAATATATGGAATCAATGGGTGTACCTGGTGTTCTGCTTCCCATGGTAATTTTGTTAGAAGTTGTTGCTGGTT
>Ga0316207_10002856_pt1 | contig 16975 bp, 15 predicted proteins | sample 6weekpyrite_MG_FD_204943 | JGI IMG/M metagenome (GOLD analysis project Ga0316207, IMG submission 204943) | Microbial mat bacterial communities from mineral coupon in-situ incubated in ocean water Damariscotta River, Maine, United States -... | ecosystem: Environmental > Aquatic > Marine >...
GCGGAGTAACAATCATGGGTAAGATAATCGGAATCGATTTAGGCACAACCAATTCATGTGTATCAGTCATGGACAATGGCAGTGTAAAAGTAATTGAAAATAGCGAAGGCGATCGTACAACTCCATCGGTTGTTGCTTTTGCTGATGGTGAAGTATTAGTGGGCCAGTCTGCTAAACGTCAGGCAGTAACAAACCCAACAAACACAATTAATGCGGTTAAACGCTTGATTGGTCGTCGTTTTGATGACGATGAAGTTCAAAAAGATATCGCGATGGTGCCTTATAAAATTGTTAAGGCAGACAATGGCGATGCATGGGTAGAAGCCGAAGGTAAACAAATGGCTTCTCCTGAAGTTTCTGCACGTATTCTTCAAAAAATGAAGAAGACGGCTGAAGACTATCTTGGCGAAGATGTATCAGAAGCCGTTATCACTGTTCCAGCTTACTTCAATGATTCACAACGCCAGGCAACTAAAGATGCAGGTAAAATTGCAGGCTTAGATGTTAAACGTATCATTAATGAACCTACTGCTGCTGCACTTGCTTTCGGAATGGACAAGCAAGAAGGTGACCGTACTGTTGCGGTTTATGATTTAGGTGGTGGTACATTCGATGTATCAATTATTGAAATTGCTGATATTGATGGCGATCATCAAATCGAAGTGTTATCAACAAATGGTGACACGTTCTTAGGTGGTGAAGATTTTGATATGCGTTTAATGGACTTCCTGGTTGAAGAGTTCAAAAAAGAACAGGGTGTTGATCTAAGAAATGATCCACTTGCACTTCAACGTTTAAGAGAGGGTGCTGAAAAAGCAAAAGTTGAATTATCATCAAGTCAACAAACTGATGTGAACTTACCTTATGTGACAGCAGATGCTTCAGGTCCTAAGCACTTAAACATTAAAGTAACTCGCGCTAAGTTAGAGTCATTAGTTGATGACTTAATTGCACGCTCAATTGACCCATGCAAAAAAGCATTAGCAGACGCGGATTTATCTGCTTCGGATGTTGATGATGTTATTTTAGTTGGTGGCCAGAGCCGTATGCCTAAGGTACAGGAAGAAGTTGAAGCTTTCTTCGGTAAAGCGCCTCGTAAAGACGTTAACCCTGATGAAGCCGTTGCCATGGGTGCAGCGATTCAAGGTGGTGTTTTAGGTGGTGATGTTAAAGATGTATTGTTACTTGATGTAACACCTTTATCTTTAGGTATCGAAACAATGGGCGGCGTCATGACTAAGCTTATTGATAAGAATACAACGATTCCAACTAAAGCAAACCAAACGTTCTCAACTGCAGATGACAATCAATCAGCAGTAACGGTTCATGTTGTTCAAGGTGAACGTGAACGTGCTGATGCCAATAAATCATTAGGTCGTTTTGATTTACAGGACATTCCACCTGCACCACGTGGAACGCCGCAAATCGAAGTAACTTTTGATATTGATGCTAATGGTATCTTGAATGTATCTGCGAAAGACAAAGGTACAGGTAAAGAACAGTCTATTATTATCAAAGCCTCTTCCGGTTTATCTGATGATGAAGTTGAAAAAATGGTTGCTGATGCTGAAGCGCATGCTGATGAAGATCGTTTATTTCAGGAGTTGGTTACTGCACGTAACACAGCAGAAGGTATGATCAATGCAACTAAGAAATCAATGGAAGAGTTGGGTGATGACAAGTTAGAGCCTGGCGAAAAAGAATCCATCGAAGCCGCAATTAAAGACTTGGAAGAAGTTCTTAAAGGTGAAGATAAGGACGCTATTGAAGAAAAGACTAAAGCATTAACTGAAGCCTCAGGTAAAATGGCTGAACGTTTATATGCTGAAAAAGGCGCAGCTGAAGGTGCAGCTCCAGATATGGATGCAGCTGCAGCAGGTGGCGAACAAGCAAAAGCAGATGATGATGTTGTCGATGCTGAGTTTGAAGAAGTTGACGATAGCAAAAAATAAGTTCTAACCAACTTATTTTCTAGAAAATGGCCGCATGATTTTCATGTGGCCTTTTCTGGTTTAAAGAAAGCTCTATTTTATTAACGAATTTAAGAAGTAAAAACTATGTCAAAGCGTGATTATTATGAAGTTCTGGGTGTACAAAAAAATGCCACTGAAAAAGAAATTAAAAAGGCATTTAAACGTTTAGCAATGAAACACCATCCCGATCGTAATCAGGATAATCAAGAAGAAGCAGAAGTTAAATTTAAAGAAGGCAAAGAAGCGTACGATGTTTTAAGTGATGGACAAAAACGCGCGGCCTACGATCAGTTTGGGCATGCCGGTGTAGATCAATCCGCGGGCATGGGCGGTGGTCACGGCGGTGGAAGTTTCAGTGATGTCTTCGGTGACGTTTTTGGTGACATTTTCGGCGGTGGTGGCGGCGCTCGCGGTCAAGGCGGGCAGCGGGTATACCGCGGTGCAGACTTACGTTACAACCTCGAACTTGATTTAGAAGAAGCGGTTAGTGGTACCTCGGTTAATATTCGTGTTCCAACACTTGTCGCATGTGAACCCTGTGGTGGCACTGGTGCGAAAAAAGGCACAAAGCCAACAACCTGTACAACCTGTGGTGGTCACGGTCAGGTGCGTATGCAACAAGGCTTCTTTTCACTACAGCAAACCTGTCCGCGTTGTAATGGTACGGGTAAAATGATTGCTGATCCTTGTACTTCGTGTAAAGGACAGGGTCGCGTTGAAAAGAATAAAACATTGTCTGTCAAAGTACCTGCCGGTGTTGATAATGGTGATCGTATTCGCCTTTCAGGTGAAGGTGAAGCGGGTGAGAACGGTGGTCCAGCAGGTGACTTATACGTTCAAATGTCTGTACGTGAACACAAAATTTTCCAACGTGATGGCAGCGATTTGTATTGTGAAGTACCGATTGCTATAGCAGCAGCAAGCTTGGGTGGAGAATTAGACGTTCCAACGTTAGGCGGTAAGGTGAAGTTAAAAATTCCAGCAGAAACACAAACTGGAAAATTATTCCGCTTACGCGGTAAAGGCGTGAAGTCTGTTCGTGGTGGTGCTGTAGGCGACCTGATGTGCAAGGTGATTATTGAAACGCCTGTTAATCTTACCAAAAAACAAAAAGAGCTGCTTGAAGAGTTCGATAAGTCACTTAAAGAAGATAAAAAGAGCCATAGTCCAAAAGCATCAAGCTGGGTGGCAGGCGTTAAAAAGTTCTTTGAAGATATGAAGAGCTAATAATTTTTGTTATTCTTTGTCTGAAGTTTGATCCTTCTATTCCTTAATTACCCCGAAAGGAACTGAAAGTGTTTTCAAATCATAATGAGTGGTTTATTACTAACAAATTACGGACTAATGAAGTATGGGCATACTGGATGATTTAAAGAACCAATCGGATAGTCAAAAAGCGGGTATCGTACAGGAGCAGCAACGTCAGGCTGAGCTCCTTGACTATTATACAAAAAATATAAACCCAAAAATGTTAAAACTCTATACATTTTTGAATGAGTTTATTACACATCTTAATTATATAAAGCATACCACTACAGCTTCTTTTCCAATTTTACCTGATGGTAAGCAGCAAAAGCTTGAACAAAGTGATTACCGCGTTACTATTGATAGCAATACCACGGTAAAAAATATAAACCTTAGGTTTTATTGTAAATTTGATAAGCCTTTGATTTTTGAGTTAGAAAACCAGAAGCGCATTCAAACATATAGCGAAGTATTAAATAGTTATCGTGTTGAGTTTGATCGAACCGATAATAAAGATAAAAACTACGAACTTATAAGTGCGAAATTTAAAGTCGTTGGTCCACTTCCTGTAAATATTGTTTTTCAGGCAGACATAGAAAATTCATCGATTGTTATGATGTTAAATAATTTTGAGAAGCCTGGGGCGGTCAAGCACATTTTTAAAGACCGCCATATTACGGACGAATTTATTGATGGTTTAGGTAAATATATTTTACGTGATAACCCTGATTTTTTTAAACTCGATATTGAAGAAGAAGACAAAGAACAGATTCGTAAAAAGATTCAAGCAGATTTAAAGAGGCGCCAAGAGGAACTCGAAGAAGCAGAGCGTTTACTGGCATTAGAAGAAGAAGCGGAAAGAAAAGAAAAGAAATCCTGGAAAAATATTTTCAAAAAGTTTGATTAATCTAAAAGAATTGGAAAGGTAAAATGACCAAAATTGCAATCACTGGTGCATCTGGCCGCATGGGTCGAGTGTTGATTCAGGCCGTAACTGAAACGGAAGGCTTTGAACTCGGTGCTGCTTTAGTACGCTCAGGCAGTTCAATGTTGGGAGTGGATGCCGGTGAGTTAGCGGGTGTTGGAAAGCTAAATATTCCTGTTACTGATTGTTTGGAGACAGCCGCTGTTAATTTTGATGTGTTAATTGATTTTACACGCCCGGAAGCGACCTTGGAAAACCTGGCTGTGTGCCGGAAAGCAGGAAAGAGAATTGTTATTGGTACAACCGGTTTTGATGAAGCTGGAAAGCAAGCCATTACCGATGCAGGAAATGACATTGGTGTTGTTTTTGCGCCAAATATGAGTGTGGGTGTCAACCTTACGCTTAAGTTACTGGACATTGCCGCACGCGTGATGGGGGATGATGTCGATATTGAAGTGATTGAAGCTCATCACCGTCACAAAGTGGATGCCCCTTCGGGTACTGCTTTGCGCATGGGGGAAGTGGTGGCCGATGCTTTAGGTCGTGATCTGAAAGAATGCGCTGTCTATGGGCGTGAAGGGATTAGTGGCGAGCGTGACCGCAAAACCATTGGTTTTGAAACCATTCGTGCCGGTGATATTGTGGGTGAACACACGGTGATGTTTGCAGATATTGGTGAGCGCGTGGAAATTACTCATAAAGCTTCAAGCCGAATGACCTTTGCCAGTGGTGCGGTTCGTGCCGCCGGTTGGATTAAGGGGAAAAAGGGTGAATTTGATATGATGGATGTGTTGGATTTAAACAACTAAATGCTGTCTCTAATCTAGAAACTTCCTATGCCCTTGGGTATAATCCTCTTGGTCTGAAACACATCTCTGGCCACCTAATTCCTAGCGGGAGCGTCCAAAGCGCCTCCCGCTTTTTTACACGTCTGTCTTATGGAGGTTTACTTGAGAAAAACGGCCCTACTTGCGCTTGAAGATGGTACCGTCTTTTACGGTGAATCCATTGGTATTGAAGGTGAAACTGTTGGAGAGGTGGTTTTTAATACCGCTATGACCGGATACCAAGAAATCCTGACTGATCCATCCTATTCTCGTCAAATTGTGACGTTGACTTATCCTCATATTGGCAATGTTGGTACGAATACCGATGATGCTGAATCGACAGCTGTACATGCCGCAGGCCTCGTTATTCGCGATTTGCCCTTAGTTGCGAGTAGCTGGAGAAATGAAGTTTCTCTTGACGATTATTTACACAGTAATAAAGTCGTAGCAATAGCTGACATTGATACACGGAAATTAACACGAATTTTACGAGAGAAAGGTGCTCAATCTGGCTGCATCGTTGCGGGAGATAATATTGATGAAGCGGCTGCCATCGCAGAAGCGAAAGCATTCGCTGGCCTGAAAGGTATGGATTTAGCCAAAGAAGTGACCACCGATTCTCAATATGAATGGAAGCAAGGTAGTTGGACACTGGACAAAGGCTTGCCAGAAGAATCAAAAGATTTACCGCGCCATGTAGTAGCTTATGACTTTGGTGTGAAAAGCAATATTTTGCGCATGCTGGTTGATCGCGGTTGTCGTTTAACGGTAGTGCCTGCACAAACGCCAGCGGCAGAAGTGTTAGCAATGAAACCAGACGGTGTATTTCTTTCAAACGGTCCCGGCGATCCAGAGCCCTGTGATTACGCTATTAAAGCGATCCAGGAAATTTTGCCTAGCAACATTCCCACGTTTGGCATTTGTTTAGGTCATCAGTTACTTGCGCTTGCGAGTGGTGCAAAAACCATGAAGATGAAATTTGGTCACCATGGTGCGAATCATCCAGTACAAGATATTGATGGTGGTGAAGTGATGATCACAAGTCAGAACCACGGTTTTGCGGTTGATGAAGAAACATTACCTGAAAATTTAAAAGCAACGCATCGTTCATTGTTTGATCAAAGTTTACAAGGTGTACATCGTACTGATGTACCAGCGTTTAGTTTCCAGGGGCATCCAGAAGCAAGCCCAGGGCCGCGTGATGTTGCGCCATTGTTTGATCACTTTATTGATTTAATGCAGGAACATAAAAGCTAATTACTATGGCAAAAAGAACAGACATTAACAGCATCTTAATCCTTGGTGCAGGCCCTATTGTTATTGGCCAGGCGTGTGAGTTTGACTATTCAGGTGCACAAGCTTGTAAGGCTTTAAAGGAAGAGGGTTACCGCGTCATTTTGGTGAATTCAAATCCTGCTACGATTATGACAGACCCTGAAATGGCGGATGCGACTTACATCGAGCCGATTCGCTGGCAGACCGTTGCAGAAATTATTAAAAAAGAAAAACCCGATGCTGTACTCCCAACAATGGGTGGTCAAACCGCACTGAACTGTGCGCTCGACTTACATCGCGAAGGTGTCTTAAAAGAATACAATGTTGAGATGATCGGTGCTGATCGTGAAGCGATAGATAAAGCAGAAGACCGTGACAAATTCCGTAGTGCGATGTTAAAAATTGGTTTGGACATGCCAAAAGCGGCTGTTGCACACAGCATGGAAGAAGCCTTCCAGGTCCAATCACAAGTGGGTTATCCAACCATTATTCGCCCATCATTCACTATGGGCGGTTCTGGTGGCGGTATCGCATATAACAAAGAAGAATTTGTTGAAATTTGCGAACGCGGTTTAGATCTTTCACCAACTAATGAATTGTTGATTGAAGAATCTATTGTTGGTTGGAAAGAATATGAAATGGAAGTGGTACGTGATCATAAAGACAACTGCATCATTATCTGCTCTATCGAAAATTTAGACCCAATGGGTGTGCATACCGGTGATTCAATTACTGTTGCGCCAGCACAAACTCTAACGGATAAAGAATACCAAATTATGCGTGATGCTTCGTTAGCAGTATTGCGTGAAATTGGTGTTGATACGGGTGGTTCAAATGTACAGTTTGCGCTCAACCCCAAAAATGGTCGCATGATCATTATTGAAATGAATCCTCGGGTTTCACGTTCTTCCGCATTGGCTTCAAAAGCAACCGGTTTTCCTATTGCTAAAGTCGCAGCAAAACTCGCAGTGGGTTATACACTGGATGAATTAAAAAATGACATTACCAGCGGCGCAACCCCCGCATCATTTGAACCAACGATTGATTATGTTGTAACAAAAGTTCCACGTTTCACTTTTGAAAAATTTAAGAAAGCCGATAATCGTTTAACCACACAAATGAAGTCTGTGGGTGAAGTGATGGCGATAGGACGTACGCAACAAGAATCATTACAAAAAGCATTACGTGGCTTGGAAATTGGTGTTGATGGTTTTGATGAAGTAATGGATTTGGATTCTGAAAATGCATTAAATATTATTAAACAGGAAATTAAAACACCGTGTGAACATCGTTTATGGTATGTCGCGGATGGCTTTCGTGCTGGTTTAACGGTTGATGAAATTTTTGATTTATCTTTTATCGATAGATGGTTCCTGGTTCAAATTGAAGAAATTGTAAAGTTAGAACAAGAAGTTAAACAGCAAGGCTTAGAATCATTAGATGAGAAACGCATGCGTTTTTTAAAGCGTAAAGGTTTTGCTGATCGTCGTTTAGCTAAGCTGTTAAATATTGATGAGCTTACATTACGCAAGCATCGTCAAGACCTGAATGTTCGTCCAGTATATAAGCGTGTTGATACTTGCGCGGCAGAATTCTCAACCAATACGGCATACATGTATTCGACTTATGAAGAAGAATGCGAAGCTGCACCAACGGATAAAGATAAAATTATGATCTTGGGTGGCGGCCCTAATCGTATTGGTCAAGGTATTGAATTTGATTATTGTTGTGTACACGCTGCTCTAGCGATGCGTGATGATGGTTATGAAACCATTATGGTCAACTGTAACCCTGAAACAGTTTCGACTGATTATGACACCTCTGATCGTTTATATTTTGAACCGTTAACACTAGAAGATGTTATCGAACTGATTGAAATTGAAAAACCAAAAGGTGTTATCGTTCAATACGGTGGACAAACGCCACTTAAGCTTGCACGTGACTTAGAAGCCGCAGGTGCGCCTATTATTGGTACGACACCAGATTCAATTGATTTAGCAGAAGATCGTGAACGCTTCCAACAAATGATTGAAGAAAATGATTTACTGCAACCGCCCAATAGAACGGCAAGTGATGCAGATACTGCAGCAACATTAGCAGACGAAGTGGGGTATCCACTTGTTGTTCGTCCATCTTATGTCCTGGGTGGTCGTGGTATGGAAATTGTTTATAACGAAAAAGAATTACGTCGTTATATGGATGAAGCCGTTGATGTTTCTAATGATGCACCGGTCTTATTAGATCGTTTCTTGAATGATGCAGTTGAAGTTGATGTCGATGCGATTTGTGATGGCGAAGATGTTTTAATTGGTGGCATCATGCAGCATATTGAGCAAGCAGGTATTCACTCAGGTGATTCAGCATGTTCATTACCACCATATAATTTGTCCGACACAGTATTAGATAAAATGCGTGAACAAATTCATAAAATGGCGAAAGCATTAAATGTTGTGGGTTTAATGAATACACAGTTTGCGATTCAGGGTGAAACAGTTTACGTATTAGAAGTTAACCCGCGCGCATCACGTACTGTTCCGTTTGTATCAAAAGCGACGGGTCGCCCATTAGCTAAAGTCGCTGCACGCTGTATGGTTGGTCAAAGCTTAAAACAACAAAACGCATTAGACGAAATCGTCCCTGATTTTTACTCAGTTAAGGAAGCTGTGTTCCCCTTTAACAAATTCCCGGGTGTTGATCCTGCTTTAGGGCCGGAAATGAAATCAACGGGTGAAGTCATGGGCGTAGGTAAAACGTTTGCAGAAGCATTTGCAAAATCTCAGTTAGGTGCAAGCGTTGCATTGCCTGAAAAGGGTAAAGCCTTTTTGAGTGTTAAAGAGATGGATAAAAAAGGCATCGTTAATATTGCTAAAAAATTATCTGGGCTTGGCTTTGAACTCGTTGCAACCAATGGTACCGCTAAGGTGATTGAAGAAGCCGGTATTTATTGTCAATACATTAACAAAGTATTAGAAGGGCGACCACATATTGTGGATATGATTAAGAATGAAGAAATTAGTTTAATCATTAATACAACCGAAGGTAGCCAGGCGATTGCAGATTCTGCAACCATTCGCAGTAATGCATTACAGTTTAAAGTAACGTACACAACCACTCTTGCGGGTGGTGAAGCGCTATGCCTGGCACTGGAACACAAAGATTTAAGCGAAGTGACTCGCTTACAAGATATTCATTAGGAGAAGTATGATGAGTAGACCACCAATGACATCAACGGGCGCAGAAGTTTTACGTGCTGAACTGAAGGAATTAAAAACCGTTATTCGTCCTCGCATCGTTGAGGCAATTGCAACGGCGCGTGAACATGGTGATTTGAAAGAAAATGCAGAATACCATGCTGCGCGTGAGCAACAGAGTTTTGCCGAAGGTCGCATTAAAGAAATTGAGGCAGCACTCTCAAATGCAGAAATTATTGATGTGGTAGAAATTGGTCAACGTGTTGGTGATAAAATTGTTTTTGGTGCAACAGTTGAATTATTTGATATTGCTGAAGATACTGATGTCACATATAAAATCGTTGGTGAATTAGAAGCAGATATTAAACAGAATTTAATATCTGTTACTTCACCGATTGCCCGCGCACTCATTGGCAAGTCTGTTGATGATGAAGTTGTTGTAAATGCACCTGGCGGTGATCGTGAGTATGAGATTACGGCTGTCTCTTACAAATAGATGTTTCAAGTCAGCGAAAAAATTCTCTTAACAATATGGGTGGGTGGCATGTGGGCTATTGGCTATATTGTTGCTCCTGTTTTATTTCAAATGCTCGATAAACCGGTTGCCGGAAATGTCGCCGGCCAACTGTTTACCATAATGAGTTATGTCGGAATATTTTCTGCTCTTGCTTTAATTCTTAATATTGTTGTACAACGTGGTTTTCATTTTCGTCATTGGCAGCTTATGACAATTTTAGCGATGCTAGTATTGGTTATCATTGGCCAATTTGTAATACAACCACTGATGGCTGAATTAAAGGCAACAGGTCTCACAGAGCTAAACCGAGCAGAATTTGGTCGCTTGCATGGAATGGCTTCAGTCTTATTTTTAATTAATAGCTTGGCTGGTTTAGTCTTGGTCGTTACTGGCTTAGGCAAAAAAGCAGATTTAGAGTTAAATTTTCGGTAGAGTAATTACAGGCTTGTCTGCTTGACGATAAAAACTGGCAGTATGACCGATGCTTTGAACTAACACAGCACCTGTCTCAGTAACAATTTTTTCTGACATCATTTTCCGTTCATCAGCATTGCCATTGAGTTTTATTTTGACGAGTTCATGGTGGTTCAAAGCAAGTTCAATTTCTGCCATGACGTTTTCCGTTAAGCCGGCATTACCCACTGAAACGATCGGCTTGATATGGTGACAACTTTTGCGCAAAAAAATGATTTGTTTGTCTGTTATTTCGTTGCTCATGGAAACACCTAATAATTGAGGAAGTCGAAGGGCGGGTAGTTTACCTCGCTTGTCCTGATAAATCACGGGATATTAGGGTTATAATCGGCACAACTGAATATAAAAAATCGACATAAAATATGGCTAGATCAAAAACAAGCAATAAGTGGTTAACGGAACATTTCAGTGATGAATATGTCAAACGGGCGCAGCAAGAGGGTTATCGCTCGCGTGCCGTTTATAAGCTCATTGAAATGGACGACAAAGATCACTTGTTAAAAAAGGGCATGACGGTTGTCGATTTGGGTGCTGCCCCAGGCGGTTGGAGTGAACTATTGGCAAAACGGATCGGTGATTCTGGTCGCCTTTTTGCGTTAGATATCTTGCCGATGGATGCACTTGGAGATGTCACTTTTATTGAGGGGGATTTTACCGAGCAGGCCGTTTATGATGAATTAATGGAATCGCTAGAGGGTAAGTGGGTAGACCTTGTAATTTCGGATATGGCCCCCAACTTAAGTGGTACAAAAGCGATAGATCAGCCAAAAATGATGTATTTGGCTGAGCTCGCGCTGGAATTTGCGACAAATGTTCTAAAACCGGGAGGCACCTTTTTAACTAAGGTCTTTTCGGGTGAAGGAATAGATGAATATAAGAAGGAATTACGCCAGCATTTTGCTAAGATTGTAGTGCGCAAACCGAAAGCTTCTCGGGCACGCTCGTCAGAAATATATTTGATGGCGAAGGGCTTTAAGAAAGGCTAAAATTAACCCCAGTTTTAAACATATAAGTTTGTTTTTTTAAGGTAGGAATACATTGAACGATTTAGTCAAAAATATCATTTTATGGGTAGTTGTAGCAGTTATTTTGATGTCAGTTTTTAGTAACTTGACCACAAATAGCAAGACACAAGAAATCAGCTATTCGGACTTTATTAAAAACATTAACTCGAACCAGGTGACCGATGTTATGTTAACGGGGCGGGTCATTAATGGCACATTACAAGGTGGCTCAAAGTTCAGCACCTATAGCCCGGAAACAGATAATAAAGCCATGATTGGTGACTTGTTAAAAAGTGGTGTTGTGATTAAAGCAAAACCATTAGAACAGTCTGTTTGGATGCAAATCTTCATTTCCTCATTCCCCTTCCTAATTATTATCGCGATTTGGCTTTACTTTATGCGTCAGATGCAAGGCGGTGGTGGTAAAGGTGGCGCATTGTCATTTGGTAAAAGCAAAGCGCGTTTATTAAGTGAAGATCAAATTAAAATTACGTTCAGCGATGTTGCCGGTGTCGATGAAGCGAAAGAAGAAGTTGGCGAGTTAGTCGAATTCTTACGTGATCCAGGAAAATTCCAAAAACTGGGTGGCAAGATTCCACGTGGTGTTTTAATGGTAGGTTCACCGGGTACGGGTAAAACATTATTAGCCAAAGCGATTGCTGGTGAAGCTAAAGTCCCTTTCTTTACAATTTCGGGTTCTGATTTTGTAGAAATGTTTGTCGGTGTGGGTGCTTCACGCGTACGTGACATGTTTGAACAAGCAAAGAAACATTCCCCATGCATTATCTTTATTGATGAGATTGATGCAGTGGGTCGCCATCGTGGTGCCGGTTTAGGTGGTGGACATGATGAGCGTGAACAAACATTAAACCAACTGCTTGTTGAAATGGATGGCTTTGAAGGTAATGAAGGTGTAATAGTTATTGCTGCGACTAATCGTCCAGATGTATTAGATCCTGCTTTACTTCGTCCTGGACGTTTTGATCGTCAAGTCGTAGTACCATTGCCTGATATGTTAGGTCGTGAACAGATTTTAAAAGTACACATGCGTAAGGTGCCTGTATCCGATAATGTGAACGCGAAGGTGATTGCACAAGGTACACCGGGATTCTCTGGTGCAGATTTAGCTAACCTTGTTAATGAAGCGGCTTTATTTGCTGCTCGATTTAATAAACGTTTAGTTGAAATGAGTGAGTTTGATCAAGCTAAAGATAAAATTATGATGGGCGCGGAACGTCGCTCAATGGTCATGAACGATGATGAGAAAAAACTCACGGCGTATCACGAAGCGGGTCATGCTATCGTTGGTTTAAAAGTGCCTTCACATGATCCTGTTTATAAAGTTACCATTATTCCTCGTGGTCGTGCATTAGGTGTCACCATGTTCTTACCTGAGGAAGATCGTTACAGCTATTCTAAAGAGCGTTTAGAGAGTCAGATTTCCAGTTTATTTGGTGGACGTATTGCTGAAGAGTTAATTTTTGGTAAAGATAAAGTAACGACAGGTGCATCAAACGATATTCAGCGCTCTACTGAGCTTGCTCACAACATGGTGACGCAGTGGGGCTTATCAGAAAAGTTAGGGCCAATGGTGTTTGGTGAAGAAGAAGGGGAAGTCTTCTTAGGCAAGTCTGTAACACAACATAAAAACCTTTCTGATGAAACGGCTCACGTTATTGATGAAGAAATTCGTAACATTGTTGATCGTAACTACGCTCGTTCAGAAAAAATTCTGAAAGATAATATTGATATTCTTCATGCGATGTCAGAAGCATTAATTAAGTATGAAACAATTGATAAAGATCAGATTGCTGATTTAATGGCTGGTAAAACACCACAACCACCAAAAGGTTGGGACGATCATTCCAGCGATAATGATAGTAATACTACTCAATCCTCGAAAGAAGATAAGTCTGCTTCTGATAGCAAGATTGGTGGGCCAGCGGGTGAACATTAATAAAAATTTCCGTTAACTAAAAAGCGCCTATACGGCGCTTTTTTTATGTAATAATCATAATATGAAATTGCGTTTTCCTAACCAAACTTTAGCGTTTACTGAGCCTTGTATTATGGGGATTTTAAATGCTACGCCAGACTCTTTTTCTGATGGCGGTTTGTTTGTAAATAAAGAAAAAGCACTTAGTCATGTTGAAAAAATGATCAATGATGGCGCACAAATTATTGATGTTGGCGGCGAGTCAACTCGACCTGGTGCAAGCGATGTTTCGGTGGATGAGGAATGTCAGCGTGTCATTCCATTAATAAACGCCATTCGTGAAATTTCCGATATTCCTATATCAATCGATAGCAGTAAAACGCAAGTGATGCAGCAAGCTATTCTTGCCGGAGCATCCATGATTAATGATGTTAATGCTTTGCAAGCTGATGGTGCTATGGCGTTAGCAGCTGAATTAAATGTGCCTGTATGTATTATGCACATGCAAGGTAAACCTCGCACCATGCAACATACTCCCTCGTATAAGAATGTTGTAAGTGAAGTAAAAGAATTTTTACAGCAGAGAATAGATTTATGTATCGATGCTGGAATGAATAAAAAGAATATTATTATTGATCCCGGTTTTGGTTTTGGTAAAACGCTGGAACATAACCTCTTGTTATTTAAACACCTTAATGAATTTACTGAATTAGAAGTGCCACTTTTGGTGGGAGTCTCAAGAAAAAGTATGATCGGTGCCGTACTTAATGATGCACCTGCTGATGAACGCTTACACGGCAGTGTCGCTTTGGCAACACTTGCAGCCTGGATGAATACAAATATACTTCGTGTACACGATGTTAAAGCAACCTCAGATGCTTTAAAGTTATGTATGGCAGTTAAAAATATTGATTAATAATCATTGGAATTAAAATGAAGAAAAAGTTTTTTGGCACAGATGGAATTCGAGGTGCAGTAGGAACACATCCTGTTACTCCAGACTTTATGCTTAAGCTAGGCTGGGCTGTTGGTAGAGTGCTGGGTGCAGAAAAAGGCAGTAAAATTCTTATTGGTAAAGATACGCGTATTTCAGGTTATATGATTGAGTCTGCATTAGAAGCCGGTTTATCCGCTGCAGGGGTAGATATTTTATTACTCGGGCCAATGCCAACACCTGCGATTGCACACTTAACTCGAACATTAAAAGCGCAAGCCGGTATTGTGATCAGTGCTTCACATAATCCCTTTAGCGATAACGGAATTAAATTTTTCTCCGCTGAAGGAACCAAGTTATCCGATGATGTTGAGCATGCAATTGAAGCCGAACTGGAAAAAGAATTAGTGTGTTGTGACTCTTTGATGTTGGGTAAGGCATCACGTATAGACGATGCACCAGGTCGCTACATTGAATACTGTAAAAATACTTTTCCTTCAGAATTAAATTTAAATGGTCTTAAGATGGTGGTGGATTGTGCCAATGGTGCGACCTATCATATTGCGCCGAAAGTCTTTAGTGAATTAGGTGCTGAATTAATACCGATTGGTGATGAGCCAAATGGCATGAATATTAACGCCGCTTATGGTTCGACTCATCCTGCCAATTTGCAAAAAGAAGTGTTAAAGCATAAAGCCGATTTAGGTATTGCCTTTGATGGTGATGGGGATCGTTTAATTCTCGTTGATCATGAAGGTGAGTTAGTTGATGGCGATCAGCTACTTTATATTATGGCAATGTCAAAATATGCCAAAGGTGCATTAAAGGGTGGGGTTGTGGGCACGCTCATGACAAACCTTGGTTTAGAGCATGCCTTTAAAGAACATGAAATTCCCTTTAGTCGAGCAGGAGTTGGTGACCGTTATGTGATGGAACAACTGCTAGAAAAAAATTGGCGATTAGGCGGAGAATCATCGGGTCATTTAATTTGCTTAGATCAAACAACAACCGGCGATGGCATTATTGCTGCACTACAGGTTCTCGCCGCTATCGTTGAACAAGGCAAAAGCTTAAAAGACTTAGCCTCCGGGATGAAAAAATACCCGATGTTGCTGATTAATGTTTGCGTAACTGAAAAGCCCGATTTAGATAGCCATCCTGAAATTCAAACCGCATTAGGTGAAGCCGAAGCTGAACTGGCCGATAGCGGACGGGTATTATTACGCCCATCAGGTACTGAGCCGTTGATTCGGGTTATGGTAGAAGGGCAAGATCAGTTGCTTGTTGAGTCGGTTGCTCAGAAACTGGCCGATGTGGTGAAAAACGTCTCTAGCTAGAGCACCCTATATCCCCTATTTATCTTGCTTTATCACCATTTCGACGTTAATATTCGCCGCTATTTTACAATACAAAAAGAACGTATTTCGACGCTGAATTAGGGGAAATTAAGCATGCGCAAGCCAATTATTGCCGGTAACTGGAAAATGAACGGTTCACGTTCAAGTATTAAAGAATTACTGGACGGTATAAAAGCCGGAATGGGTGATGTGACATCAGCCGAAGTGGCTGTTTGTGCTCCTGCAATTTACCTTGCGGATGTATCAGAGCAGTTATCTGGTTCAGCCGTAGCCTGGGGTGGTCAAAACCTTAGCACAGAAGCAAAAGGCGCTTTCACGGGTGAAATTTCAGCCGATATGTTGCTCGATTTTAAATGCGAATACGTGATTGTAGGTCACTCAGAACGCCGTACTTTATATGGCGAAACAGACGAATTAGTCGCTGAGAAATTTGAAGTGGCGCGTAAAGCAGGCTTAAAACCGATTTTATGTATTGGTGAGTCTTTAGAAGAACGTGAATCAGGTGTGACGATTGATGTTTGCGCTCGTCAAATCAACGCGGTAATTGAAAAATCAGGTGTTGAAGCACTTGCTGATGGCGTTATTGCTTATGAACCAATTTGGGCAATCGGCACTGGCGTAACAGCGACACCAGACCAAGCTCAAGAAACACACGCAGCCATTCGTAAAATGATTGCAGACAAAGATGCATCAGTAGCGGAAAAAGTACGTATTCAATACGGTGGTAGCATGAATGCAGGTAATGCAAAAGAATTGTTAGCAATGGCAGATATCGATGGTGGTTTAATTGGTGGCGCGTCATTAAAAGCAGAAGACTTCTTGGCAATCTGTACAGCTCCAGCTTGATCAAATCTAGCTTAATTAAAACTTTTAAGAGTTAAAAACTATGTTACATAACATTCTTCTTGTTGTTCACCTTCTTGTTGCTATCGGAGTTGTTGCGCTTGTCCTTATTCAACATGGTAAAGGTGCTGATGCCGGTGCTGCCTTTGGTGGCGGTGCTTCTTCTACCGTTTTTGGTAGTGAAGGTTCAGGCTCATTTTTGACCCGTGCAACAGGAATACTTGCTACGATCTTCTTTATCACAAGCTTATCGCTTGCTTATCTTTCAACACAAAAAATTAATCCAACCAGTGTTGTTGATACCGTAACAGAACAAAAATCAGATGTGCCTGCAGCCGTAGAAACAAAACCTGCAAAATCAACATCAGACGTACCAGTATCAGACTAGGTACTACCCTTTAAGCCGATGTGGTGAAATTGGTAGACGCGCCACCTTGAGGGGGTGGTGGGGAGACCCGTGCCAGTTCGAGTCT
>Ga0316207_10002857_pt1 | contig 16975 bp, 16 predicted proteins | sample 6weekpyrite_MG_FD_204943 | JGI IMG/M metagenome (GOLD analysis project Ga0316207, IMG submission 204943) | Microbial mat bacterial communities from mineral coupon in-situ incubated in ocean water Damariscotta River, Maine, United States -... | ecosystem: Environmental > Aquatic > Marine >...
CGGAAAATAGGGCTGCAACCGTGCCATCTGCTCGTCAGTCAGCCAAAACAAATCACGCATCCTTCAGGCTCCTTCGCAGCCGCCTGAATCACATCCATCGCCCCAAATCAATGGGTCCTGACCCTAGCGGATATTCTTACCCCTGAACCCTTATTCGCTCTCCATCAGGCGCATCGCTGGTCACCAGCTCGACAATAGCATCTGCAACAACTTCCGGCCCTTTGAGCGTCGCCGGGTCTTCGCCGGGGAAGGCTTTGGCGCGCATGGCGCTGCGGGTGGCGCCGGGGTCCACGATATGCGTGCGGACGGCCGAGATGTTTTTCATTTCCTCGCCATAGGCTTGCACCAATATCTCCAGCGCGGCTTTGCTTGCGCCATAAGCGCCCCAATACGGGCGGGCTGTGCGCCCGACGCTGCTGGTTATAGCGACGACGCGGGCATCTTCGCTCGCCCTTAGCATAGGGTCGAAGGCGGCGATCAGCGCTTGCTGCGCGCTGATATTGAGCGTGATGAGCTTAGCGAATTCTTTGGTGTCTATCGCGGGTACGGAGGCGAGGCTGCCCAGTGTTGCCGCATTGAGCACCATGATGTCCAGCGCACCCCAGCGACCAGAAATAGCGCTGGCAAGGCGGCCAATGCTCTCTCCGTCGATCAGGTCTAGCGGTGCGATGGTGGCGTTGCCGCCTGCTGCATGAATGCGCTCTTCTACTTCTTCTAACCCGCCCGATGTCCGCGCGACGAGGATGACATGAGCGCCTGCTGCGGCCAGTGCGACGGCGGTTTCCGCGCCAATGCCACGGCTTGCGCCGGTGACGAGGGCTAGTTTTCCGGAAAGGGGAAGGTCAGTCATGTGTATTCCATATGTCCGTTCGCTCGACACGAACGGTCTAATCTGGTTTGGTTTTATACTACGCGCTCGCTGAGCAACTCAAGCTGGTCGCGCACTTCGGCTTCATCCTGATCGGTCAGTGATGTGGGATAATCGCCTGTGAAGCAGGCATCGCAATATTGCGGGCGGATGTCAGCGCGCTGGCTTTCGCCCAATGCTTTGTACAGCCCATCAATGGTGAGGAAGGAGAGGCTGTCCGCATGGATGAATTCGCGCATGCCACCGATATCGAGCTTATGCGCAAGCAACTTGGTGCGTTCGGGCGTGTCGACGCCATAGAAGCAGCTATGCCGAGTCGGCGGGCTGGCGATGCGCATATGGACTTCTTTCGCGCCTGCCTCGCGCATCATCTGCACGATCTTGAGCGATGTGGTGCCGCGCACGATGCTGTCGTCGATCAAGACGATGCGCTTGCCCTCGATCAGCGCACGATTGGCATTATGCTTCAGCTTAACGCCGAGATGGCGCACTTTATCGCCCGGCTGAATGAAAGTGCGACCGATATAATGCGAGCGGATAATGCCTAGCTCGAAGGGGATGCCCGATTCCTGCGCATAGCCGATAGCGCCCGGTACGCCGCTATCTGGTACGGGGATGACATAATCGGCATCTACCGGATTTTCGACTGCGAGTTGGGCACCGATGGCTTTTCTCACCGAATAGACACTGCTGCCATCGACAATGGAATCAGGACGGCTGAAATAGACATGCTCGAAAATGCACGGGCGCGCAGGCTGGTCGCCAAAGGGGCGATGCGTGCGGAGGTCATCAATCGTACCGCCATTGGGCACGACGATCAGTTCACCTGGCTCGACCGAGCGGACATAATCTGCGCCAACGACATCCAGCGCGACTGTTTCTGACGCGAAAATAACGGCATCGCCAAGGCGGCCCATGACCAGTGGGCGGATGCCCAACGGGTCGCGGCAGGCGATCATGCCTTCGGGCGTCATGCAGATAAGGGAATAGGCGCCCTCGACCTGCTTCAATGCATCGATGAAGCGATCGAGCAATGTGCGGTAGCTGGAAGTAGCAACCAGATGGATGATGACTTCGGTATCGCTGGTCGACTGGAAAATGGAGCCACGACGCACAAGCTCGCGGCGTACTTTATTGGCATTTGAGATATTGCCATTATGCGCGACAGCAAACCCGCCAGAAGAAAGCTCAGCATATAGTGGCTGGACATTGCGCAGCGAGGTTTCGCCCGTTGTCGAATAGCGCACATGACCGCAGGCGACATTGCCGGGCAAATTGCGAATCGCTTCATCATTATCGAAATTACCCGCGACATGGCCCATAGCGCGCATGGTATGGAAATCCTGCCCGTCCCAGCTGGTGATTCCCGCTGCTTCCTGCCCGCGGTGTTGAAGCGCATGCAAGCCTAGAGCAACCATGGCAGAGGCGGTGAAGGCCCCGGAAATACCGAAAACGCCGCACTCTTCGCGCAGCTTGTCATCATCGAATGGGTGTGTGGTGAGCATGATCCTATTGGGTCCACTGCACTGAAAGTTTTTGGGTAGGGCGACCTTATGGCCCGGCATATAGGGGCATTGTTTGGTTTTGTCGCCCCTTGATTGCCACCTGATTGTCACAAAACAGGATGTTGTGGCTCTGACCATGCAAATATTGCGTCATGAAGGCCTAGAAACTTTCAGCTGGCGTGGTTAAGAGATGCTTAATGCATATCTTTGCAAACCCTACCCGTTTTCTGGGAATCGCTCGTCCACTCACGCCCTGGTTGTTCTGGGGGGGCATAGCCTTGATCGTTATCGGTAGTGTGTGTGGCCTTTTCCTGACCCCGGCTGACTATCTTCAAGGCGAGTCGGTGCGGATCCTTTATATTCATGTACCCGCCGCCTGGCTGGGTATGGGGGGCTGGAGTGGCATTGCCATTGCCGCGCTGGTGCAGATGGTGTGGCGCCACCCGCTTGCTGGTGTTGCTGGCCGTGCCATAGCGGTTCCCGGAGCATTATTTACCGCGATATGCCTTCTAACCGGCTCCATATGGGGGCGCCCGACCTGGGGTACATGGTGGGAATGGGATGGACGCATGACCTCAATGCTGGTGCTGCTGTTCCTTTATTTCGGTTATATCGCGCTTGCCCGTGCCAGTGCGGAAGATGGACGCGGCATGGGCGAGAATGGCGGGGTGAATCGGGTGACTGCAATTTTTGCGCTGGTAGGCGCGATTAACCTGCCGATCATCAACCGATCCGTGGTGTGGTGGAACAGCCTGCATCAGGGGCCAAGCATCACCATGCGCGGCTCGACCATCGATAGCGCTATTTTGTGGCCGTTGGGGCTGACTGTGCTGGGCTTTTCGCTCTGGTTTGGCGGGATTGTGCTGATGCGTATGCGCGCGATATTGGCGCAGAATAAAGTAGAGGCACGGATGGCACGAATGGCGCGCGAAGGCGGGGTGACATCATGAACCATTGGCCTTTCATCATCGCGGCTTATGCAATCACGGCTGCGGGTACATTGGGCGTGAGCTGGGCAAGTTGGCGCATGATGCGGGACACAGAAAAACGCGCAGACACTATGAGACGGGACCGCTAGAAAATATGGCGATGAAATCCAAGCATCAAAGGTTGATATTGGCAATTATGGCGCTGGTGGCGTTGATTGGCGCGGGCCTGCTTATCGCCTCGGCGCTTAAGGACGAAGCGGCGTATTTCTATGCACCAGATGATGTACAGACCAAAGGCGTGGAGCCGGGCCGTGCCATCAGGCTGGGTGGCATGGTGGTGACTGGTAGTCTCGGCAAAGCCGAGGACGGTATAACGATAGATTTTGATGTGACCGATGGCAAAGCCACGGTCCCTGTACGCTTTACCGGTATCGCGCCGGATCTGTTTAAGGAAGGTTCTGGTGTGGTTGCGGAAGGCGTGTTTGATGAAAATGGCACTTTCATCGCCAGCGAATTGTTGGCCAAACATGATGAGCGCTATATGCCGCGCGAGTTGGAAGACTTGGATTATGATGCCATTAATCGCGAGATGAAGCAGGCGGTCGACAAGTGATCGCTGAATTTGGTCTTGCTGCCCTATGGATGGCGGCGGCGCTGGCGTTGCTTCAGCTATTGCTGGCTGGCTTTGGCGTAGCCCAAGGCAAACAGGATTTGCTGAGCGGGGTGCGTCCGGCGGCGATTATGCAGGGCCTGTTGTGCACATTGGCATTTGCCAGCCTGATCATGCTGTTTATGCGCTCCGACATGTCGGTTTTGCTCGTGGCGATGAACAGCCATAGCGTTAAACCGTGGCTCTATAAATTTGCAGGGACATGGGGCAATCACGAAGGCTCGATGCTACTCTGGGTCACGGTGATGGGCATTGCGGGCGCTGGTGTTGCGTTGCTGGAGCGGACTCTCAAACGTGATACACATATGGCGACTTTGGGCGCGCAGGCAGCGATCAGCCTTGGCTTTTATGCCTTCCTGTTGTTTTCCTCCAACCCGTTCGAGCGGCTGAACCCGCCAGCGCGTGATGGGCAGGGGCTGAACCCGCTGTTGCAAGACCCGGGCCTCGCCTTCCACCCGCCCACGCTTTATTTCGGCTATGTTGGCCTGTCGGTTGCCTTCTCTTTCGCGGTGGGTGCATTGATGACGCGCAATGTCGATGCAGCCTTTGCGCGCGCCATGCGGCCTTGGGTGCTTGCGGCATGGGTGATGCTGACGATCGGTATTACGGCAGGCAGCTATTGGGCTTATTATGAGCTGGGCTGGGGCGGCTGGTGGTTCTGGGACCCGGTTGAAAATGCCTCTCTCATGCCGTGGCTGGCGGCGACAGCTTTGTTGCACAGTGTTACCGTGTTGGCGACGCGCGATGCATTGCGCGCGTGGACGGTGATGCTCGCTGTAGTTGCCTTCTCGATGTCAATGGTTGGTACGTTCCTGGTGCGCTCGGGCATTTTGACCAGCGTACATGCGTTCGCAGTAGATCCGGAACGCGGCAGTTTCATACTTGCTTTGCTCGCCATTTATATTGGCGGTGCTCTGGCACTGTTTGGGCTGCGTGTTGGCACTGTGCGCGAGGGCAAGCAGTTTGAGCTGATGAGCCGTGAGACGATGCTGGTCGTCAATAACCTCCTGCTCACCGTCATTCTCGGTGTCGTTCTGGTGGGCACGCTCTACCCGTTGATGACTGAAGCCTTTGGCCATAAGGTGTCTGTTGGCCCGCCCTATTTCAACCGTGTTGCCGGACCAATTGCACTGGTGCTGATGTTGGCTATGGTAGTTGGGCCATTGACGCGCTGGCGGCGTGATAAAGCCGGTTTGGTGGCCGGGCGGTTGCTTTGGCCTGCGTTTGTTATGTTGGGTATCGTTGCAGCGCTCGCGGTGTTGGCGTGGGGTCGCATTGGCGTGTTGCCTTTCCTTGGCCTGGTGGTCGCAGGCGGTGTTGCGCTGGGCAGCCTGATACCGCTGGGCAAGCGCAATTTGCGCCGCACACCGCTTTTTATATGGGGAATGGTGCTGGCGCATATGGGCTGCGCGGTTTCGCTTGCCGGGATGGCTGCGGATAGCGCGTTCACCACAGAGAAGCTGGTTGCCATGAAGCCGGGGGATAGCGTCGAGACGGCAGGCTGGACCGTGCGTTTTGATAGGGTTGCGCCGCTTGCTGGTGATAACTGGACCGCGATGCAGGCTGACATGCAGGTGAGCCGGGGCGGTGCGTTTGTACCGGTGACGCCGCAAAACCGCTTCTTCTATAATCCGCCGACGGGGACCAGCGAAGCTGCCTTGCTCACACGCTGGAATGGCCAGCTTTATGTTGTGCTGGGCGATGCACTCGACGATGGCCGCTGGCAGATTCGCATCTGGTGGAAGCCGTTTGTGACATTCATCTGGTTTGGCGGTTTCATGATAGCCGCTGGTGGCATACTCACCATTATCGGGCGCGAGCGGCGTGGTTGGCAGCTGAAATTGCGCAAGCTTCATGCGGGGGATTTTGCATGAAGGGGCGCTGGGTTCTCTGGCTGCCCTTTGCCGTGTTCCTGATTTTTGCAGGGCTATTTGCTGGTGGTCTGTTTAAGCCTGATGACCGCGTCATTACTTCGAAACTGATCGGTCAGCCTTTGCCGGATTTTGAATTGCCACAAGGCGCGACTGATCGTCCATCACTGGCCAGTGCGGAATTTGCCAAGGGCAAGCCGCGCATGCTCAATATATTTGCGAGCTGGTGCGTGCCCTGTGCCGCTGAATCGGGGCATCTTATTACGTTGGCTGAAGCGGGGGTGCCGATTGACGGCATTGCCATCCGCGATGCGCGTGATGATGTGGATGGGTTCCTGAAGCGATGGGGTAATCCTTATGCGCATATCGGGTTGGATGCGCGCTCGGAAGTGCAGCTTTCGCTTGGCTCTTCTGGTGTGCCCGAGACGTTTATCGTCGATGGGCAGGGGCGTATCGTCCATCAGCATATTGGTGACATCCGCGCTGATGATGTGCCGGAACTGATAGCGATATGGAGGAAGGCGCAATGAGGCTATTTCTCGCGCTATGTATGTTGCTCTATTGTACGCCATTGATGGCGCAAACAGCATTGCCGCCTGCACCCTATGCCGACAAACAGCTCGACGACCCGGCACTGGAGAAGAAGGCCAGCGACCTGATGCTCACCATTCGCTGCCTTACCTGCCAGAGCCAGTCTATTGCCGATAGCAATGCCAGCATGGCCAGCGATTTGCGCTCGCAGATCAGGGAGCGCATTGCCGCTGGCGAAGAGCCAGAGGAAATCCGCGCCTGGCTGATCGCGCGCTATGGCGACTGGATCAGCTATAAACCCGCCAATGATCCGATCCTGTGGCCTTTATGGGGGTTGCCTGTATTGCTGCTCATCGGCGGCGGGTTACTGGTTGTCGGGCGAATACGGCGCGCAAAGAAGAGGGACGCATAATGGGCTGGGCCATCATCCTGCTTTTAGTATCGCTTACGGCTATCGCGCTGATAGCGCTCGGACGCTTGCCGCGCAGCCTATGGGAGCTGACCGGCGCGGCGTTGCTCTTTGGTGTGGCGGGCTATGCCTGGCAAGGGCAGCCTGACCTTAAGGGGGACCCGCGCGATGCAAGCCAGGTGGCGCCGCGTTTTGATGAAGATCTGGTCAAGCTTCGCCGTAGCTTTGGTGAATATGGTGAGGCAGGGCAATGGCTTACATTGTCAGATGGCCGTGCTCGCCAAGGCAAGAGCAAAGAGGCTGCCAATGTTTTAATGTCCGGCCTGCGCGCTAACCCGGAAAACCCGACTTTGTGGCTTGGTATGGGCAATGCACTGGTTGCCCATGCGCAGGGTATCCTCTCTCCGGCAGCAGAATATAGCTATCAACAAGCGATGCGCCTCTCGCCCGAAGGCGCTGCCGCACCTTACTTCTATGGACTGGCCTTGGCGCAATCTGGTCAATATGCGCCTGCTGCGAAAATCTGGCAGAAATTGTCCGATCGCTTGCCGGCAGAAGTTCCACTTCAGGTGCAACTCAAGTCCAACCTCGCACAGGTAGACCGTCTCCTTGAGAGACAATCTGGTATGCCGGCTCGGTGAGCATAGGCTTATGTTGCGCTGCACTATGCCTTGTGCTACGCGCCGCGTCTGGTCGCCCGTAATAATAGCGAAAGCATTTGCCCATGGCTGATGACAACAGCAACACTACGGGTAGTGATAGCAGCGCTGCACCCATGACAGCGCATCACACTGCCCATGGCCGTGATGCTGGCATTATCAAGCTGGCTGTTGGCGCTATCGGTATTGTTTTTGGTGATATTGGCACCAGCCCGCTCTATGCTTTTCGTGAAACCTTTGCCGGGCATCATGAGCTAACGCTGGATGCTGACCATATATTGGGTGTTATCAGCCTGATGTTCTGGTCGATGATGCTGGTGGTGACGCTGAAATATGTCACCGTCATCATGCGTGCGGACAATAAGGGTGAAGGCGGTAGTCTTGCCTTGCTGGCGCTTATCAATGGCCAGAGCGAGACGAAGCGATGGTCATCGGGCATTATATTGCTGGCTATATTTGCGACCGCGCTTTTTTATGGCGACTCGATGATCACGCCGGCCGTTTCGGTGCTTTCGGCGGTGGAAGGTCTGGCAGTCTATAATCCGGGGCTGGCACCGCTCATATTGCCCGCTGCTGTATTAATTTTATTAGCCTTGTTCAGCATTCAGCGTAGCGGAACCGCCAAGGTTGCGGCATTTTTTGGCCCGATTATGATGACCTACTTTCTGGTTATCTCCACGCTGGGTGTGATCAGCATTGTGCAGTCACCCGGCATATTATGGGCGCTTAACCCCTATTGGGCGGTGATGTTTTTCGTGACGGATCCGATGCCAGCGTTTCTTGCGTTGGGTTCGGTGGTTCTGGCTGTTACCGGCGCAGAAGCACTATATGCGGATATGGGGCATTTCGGGCGTAAACCGATCCGTATGTCATGGCTCGTATTTGTGCTGCCCGCATTGATGCTCAACTATATGGGGCAGGGCGCACTGCTGGTGCGAGACCCAACAGCGCTGGATAGCCCCTTCTACAACCTTGCGCCGATCTGGATGCAGCTACCGCTTGTTGGCCTTGCGACATTGGCCGCGATCATCGCTTCACAAGCGGTGATTTCCGGGGCTTTCTCTGTGACGCAACAAGCGATCCAGCTTGGCTTTATGCCGCGCCTGCGCATTCTACACACCAGCGCCTCGACAGCAGGGCAAATCTATATCCCACTCATCAACTGGGCGTTGATGGTGATGGTGATCTTACTGGTGTTGACCTTCCGTAATTCGTCGAACCTGACTGCGGCTTATGGTATTGCCGTTACCGGGGCGATGTTCATTGATACGGTGCTGCTCACCGTGTTGCTCTTCCGCCTGTGGAAATGGCATTGGGCCTATGCTGTAGCGTTGCTCAGCGTTTTCTACATAGTCGATGCGGCCTATCTCGCCGCGAACCTGACCAAGATACCCGATGGCGGCTGGTTCCCGCTGCTCGTTGGTTTCATCATCTTCACTTTGCTCACCACATGGTCACGCGGGCGTAAGCTTATGATCGAGCGGATGCGCGAATCTGCTATGCCGATCCCGATCTTTGTCGCCAGCGCAGCGAACAGCGCAGTGCGTGTGCCGGGGACTGCGGTGTTCATGACATCAAGTGCCGATGGTGTGCCGCATGCGCTATTGCATAATCTGAAGCATAATAAGGTGCTGCATGAGCGCGTGATATTGTTGACGGTCAAAATATCAGATGAGCCTATCGTACCAGATGACCAGCGCTGCCAGTTGGAGGATCTTGGACGCGGCTTCTTCCGTCTTGTGCTGCGCTATGGCTTTATGCAGGAGCCGGATGTGCCCGCTGCGCTCAAGCGTATTCATGATTGTGGGCAAAGCTTCAAGATGATGGACACCAGCTTCTTCCTCGCGCGCCAGACATTGTTGCCCTCCTCGCGCCCCGGTATGGCCGTATGGCGCGAAAAGATATTCGCGTGGATGCTGCGCAACGCAGAAAGCGCGATGGAGTTCTTCCGTTTGCCGACCAATCGCGTGGTGGAACTGGGGTCTCAGGTCGAGATATAGAGAACAGCCCTCAACCGCAAAGTGCGGCTTTGGCCTCTTCATATTCCTGCGCCATCCGGTCAACCAGCTCGGCAGTCGGGACGACTTTGTTGATCACGCCAATGCCTTGGCCGCTGCCCCAAATATCTTTCCATGCTTTGGCTTCTGTGTTGCCGCCGGAGCCGAAATTCATCTTGCTCACATCGCCTTCGGGCAGATTGTCTGGGTCCATGCCCGCTGCGGTGATGGAGGCGCGTAGATAATTGCCATGCACGCCTGTGAACAGGCTTGAATAGACGATATCAGCAGCGCGCCCTTCGACAACGCCCTGTTTATAAGCCTCAATGGCCCGGGCTTCTTGCGTGGCGATGAAGGCGCTGCCTGCATAGCCGAAATCAGCGCCTAGCGCTTCGGCCGCCAATATGGAGCGGCCATTGGCGATCGCGCCGGACAACACCAATATGCCGTCAAACCATTGGCGGATTTCCTGAATGAGCGCGAAGGGAGAGAGTGTGCTGGCATGCCCTCCAGCGCCCGCTGCAACAGCGATAAGCCCGGTAGCGCCCTTCTCGATCGCTTTATGGGCAAAGCGGTCATTGATGACATCATGTAGCGTGATGCCGCCCCAGCTCTGCACGCCCTTATTCACATCCTCAATCGCACCAAGTGAGGTGATGACAATCGGTACCTTCCACTTGGCACAGCTTGCCATATCCTCTTCCAGCCGGTTGTTGGACTTATGGACAATCTGATTGACAGCGAAGGGCGCGGCTGGGGTGCCTGGATTGTCCCGGTCCCATGCTGCCAGCTCTTGCGAGATCTGGTGCAACCACTCGTCAAGTTGACTCTGCGGGCGGGCATTGAGCGCAGGAAAGCTGCCAACAATGCCCGCTTTGCATTGGGCAATCACCAGCTCCGGGCCGGAGATGATGAACATGGGCGAGCCAATGAGCGGCAAGCGTAGCTGCTGCTTTAGTGTTTCTCTCGTCAGCATCAGCACCTCTTCCTGATATGTATCTGTTCAAGAGCTAATGCAGCAATAAAGAACGCTCAAGCCCTTATGCTGAACGTGCTAACACTGCATTGGCTGCGGAGAGTACGGCTTGTACCGATGCCGTAGCGACATCGGCATCCATGCCCATACCAAAAATATTTCTGCCATCTGGCGTTTTGCACTCGATGTAGGCCGCCGCATTCGCATCCGTGCCTGCGCCAATGGCATGTTCGCTATAGTCGACCACTTCAAGATCGACGTTCAGCTCTTTGCGCAGTGCCGAGAAAATGCTGGAGATCAGGCCATTGCCACGCCCGGAAATACTCCGCTCCTCGCCATTCAGATTGACCTTGCCGACGAAAATACGGTCGCCCGCAGAGCTGCTCTCCTGATAATCGACCAAGCGCACGGGCTGGCCCTCGCTCAAGCGATAATGCTCCTGAAAAGCGGCCCATATATCGGTGCTATTCAGTTCGCGGCTGCTGCCGTCGGCCAGTTCCTGAACCACGCGGCTGAAGTCTGCCTGCATACGCTTGGGCAGCTTGAGGCCTTTGTCTTGTTGCAGCACCCAAGCGACGCCGCCCTTGCCGGACTGCGAATTGACGCGGATGACCGCTTCATAATCGCGGCCAAGGTCAGCGGGGTCGATCGGCAGATAGGGCACGTCCCATATCTCGTCATTGCGCACTTCCTGCGCGGCAAAGCCCTTTTTGATTGCATCCTGATGGCTGCCGGAAAAGGCAGTGAACACCAGCTCGCCGGCATAAGGGTGACGCGGGTGGACGGGCAGTTGGTTGCAATATTCAACCGTCTGGATCACCTCGTCTATATCCGAGAAGTCGAGCTGCGGGTTCATGCCTTGCGTATACATATTGAGCGCGACAGTCACGATATCGCAATTGCCGGTGCGCTCACCATTGCCGAACAGGCAGCCCTCAATGCGATCCGCGCCTGCCATCAGGCCGAGTTCAGCCGCCGCGACGCCTGTGCCACGGTCATTATGGGGGTGAAGCGAGATGATGACGCTGTCGCGCTTTGAGATGTTGCGACACATCCACTCGATCTGGTCGGCATAGATATTGGGCGATGCTGCCTCGACTGTCGCAGGCAGGTTGAGGATCAATGGCTTCTCGGGCGTAGGCTGGAGAATTTCCATGACCGCCTCACAGCACTCGAGACTGAAATCCAGCTCGGCGGTTGAGAAGGTTTCAGGCGAATATTCAAAGCGCCAGTCTGTATCCGGCTGGGCCGCTGCATGGTCGCGCAGCAATTTGGCTGCGTTGATCGCGATTTCGCGAATCTCGCTCCGCTCCATGCCGAACACGATGCGTCGCCACGCAGGAGACACGGCGTTATACACATGGACAATGGCTGTCTTGGCACCCTGAAGGCTCTCGAAGGTCTTGGCGATCAGGTCGGCCCGCGCCTGCGTGAGCACTTGCGGGGTCACATCATCGGGGATGCGCCCTTGCTGAACAAGGCCGGAGATGAAATCAAACTCGGTTGCACCTGCGCTGGGGAAGCCGACCTCAATCTCTTTGACGCCAACCTTGCAGAGCAGGTCGAAGAAGCGGTTCTTCTTTTCCGCATTCATCGGATCGATAAGCGACTGGTTGCCGTCGCGCAGGTCGGTGGAAAGCCAGATCGGTGGCTTGGTGATGGTGCGCGAGGGCCATTGGCGATCGGGCAGATCAACCTGAGGGAAGGGGCGATATTTAACCGAAGGGTCAGCGAGCATGGTCATGATAATTCCTGAGTACCGGGCCTCTATAAGGCCCTAATTACGACTGTCGAGATTTTGATGATGCCCTTAGGCTGTGTGCGCTGCGACCGGGCAGCACAAAAGACACGCCTAAGGGCGTGTAAGTCGTAGTAGTAGCAGGGATATATGCTGCACCATGAGTTGATTATAGCGGCCGATGGTTAATTTAGTCCAGCTTTTTCTATTCTTTCTCAAAGGCGGCGGCGATTTTCAGCTCGACTGTATCGCCTACAACTGGGACGGCATAGCCTAGACCAAAGTCACTCCGCTTGATGATCGCTTGCGCTGAAAACCCTACAGTTTCTTTCTTGTTTATCGGGTTTGCGCCTGCACCAGCAAATGTTGCATCCAGCGTCACTTCCCTGGTGATCCCTTTGATCGTAAGATTTCCGGTGATTTCCGCTTCCATGTCATCTACCTTGACGGCAGTGGACTGAAATGTGGCCATAGGGAATTTGGCGGCATCGAAAAAGCCCGCATTCATAAGCTGCTCATCCATAGCAGGAACAGCGGTGCGAATATTCGTGACAGGAAAGCTGATTGACACGCTTGCGTTTTCTGGCGCTTTAGGGTCGAGGGTTAAATTGCCAGACGGTTGAGCGATTATCCCCATATTCTTGCTGAATCCCATGTGGTCATAGGCGAAGAGCACCTGAGTATGTCCCGGGTCAACCGCATAAGTGCCACCGCTAATCAGGCTGCTGTCCAGCTTGCCAGGCGTTTGGGCAGAAATCTGAGCGTGATGCAGGGCGGCGCCTGCTGTAGCGGCGATAACTAAGACGCTTGCTATAGCGAAGTGACGCATATTCAACCTCCTCATGTAAAAAGGGCGCTGCCAAAATAGACAGCGCCCTTATGTAGTCCACAAAAATATTACGAAGCGGACCTGCTCCGTTTAACTTGAACTGATTTTAGTTCTTGGCTTTGTCTACCAGCTTGTTGGCACCAATCCAGGGCATCATCGCGCGCAGTTCTGAGCCGGTCTTTTCGATCGGGTGAGCTTCGGCGGCTTTGCGTGCGGCCTTCAGCTCGGGCTGACCAGCGCGATTGTCGAGCACGAAGTTTTTCACAAAGCGACCTGACTGGATATCCGCCAATACACGCTTCATTTCAGCCTTTGTCTCATCGGTGATGATGCGTGGACCTGTGGTGATGTCACCATATTCAGCGGTGTTCGAGATCGAGTAGCGCATGTCGGCGATGCCGCCTTCATACAGCAAGTCGACGATCAGCTTGGTTTCGTGCAGACATTCAAAATAGGCCATTTCGGGGGCGTATCCGGCTTCAACCAGTGTTTCGAACCCAGCCTGAATCAGGTGAGTGACGCCGCCACACAATACGGCTTGCTCACCGAACAGGTCGGTTTCGCACTCTTCCTTGAAGTTTGTCTCGATGATGCCACTGCGACCGCCGCCGACGCCTGAAGCATAAGCGAGTGCAACATCATGGGCGTTGCCGCTGGCATCCTGATCAATAGCGATCAGGCAAGGTACGCCGCCGCCTTTCACATATTCGCCACGTACAGTGTGCCCCGGGCCTTTGGGAGCGATCATGATGACGTCAATGTCTGCTGGCGGCTCGATCAAACCGAAATGCACGTTAAGACCGTGAGCGAAGGCGAGTGCTGCGCCGGGCTTCATGTTACCCTTGAGGTCATTTTCCCAAATCGCTGCCTGATGTTCGTCGGGAGCCAGAATCATAAGAATGTCTGCCCAGCCCGCTGCTTCCGAGTTGGTCATTACCTTGAAGCCTGCGTCTTCTGCCTTTGCGGCGCTGGCTGAGCCTGCGCGCAGAGCGATAGCAACGTCTGTAACGCCGCTGTCACGTAGATTTTGCGCATGGGCATGGCCCTGGCTGCCATAGCCAAGAACAGCTATCTTCTTGTTTTTGATCAGGCCAAGGTCGGCGTCGCGATCATAATAAACCTTCATGTCGTCAAATTCCTTCTGAGTCTAAATTTCAATGGAGAGGATGGCCCGAAGGCCGAAAATTGATGGGGGCGATGACAGCGGTCAGTCCTTTCCGCGTACCATGCCAGCAATGCCGGTACGGCCAACTTCGACAAGCCCCAGTTCGCGCATCAGGCCAATGAATGTATCGATCTTGTCGCTTGGGCCTGTAATTTCAAAAATGAAACTTTGGGTCGTGGTGTCGACGACATTGGCACGGAAAATTTCGGCCAGACGCAGCGACTCAATGCGGTGTTCACCGGTTCCGGCTACTTTCACCAGCGCCAGCTCACGCTCGACGAACGGGCCATTTTCTGTGAGATCTGATACCTTGTGCACCGGCACCAAACGATCAAGCTGAGCGATGATCTGGTCTATAACGCGCGGTGGGCCATTGGTGACAATGGTGATACGGCTGACCTGATGATCGCCTGATATATCAGCGACGGTCAGGCTTTCGATGTTATAGCCACGCGCAGTAAACATGCCCGCGATACGTGCCAAAATCCCTGCCTCATTGGTGCAGGTGATTGACAGAACATGACGTTCGCTCGCTTCCTCGGCGATGTGCATCAAATCTCTTCCTCTATCTCGCGCCGCACGGACAGCATGCCCGCCAGCGCATAATGCCATTCCCCATCCATACGGTGCGCCACGCGCACAGGAAAGCCGACAATGGCGCCAAATATTTTCGAGAGATGTTCGCCGACATAACGCGGGCTGATGAGGACGCGATGATGTTTCACGCCGTTCATCTTATATTCCGCATCAAGCATCAGTTCCCATTCCTCCAGTTCGTCAATCTCATGGTCGATCGTCCAGCCGGTCAGCTCTTCAATTCCGGTTTGCCGCAAAAAATCCCAAGGCTCATTGATATGGATGCGAAGCTTGAGATGTTCCGTCATTGAAAAGCGCCCTACTGGTGAATCAATACCTTATACTAGCGCTTTAGCTTCATCTGCCATAGTGCCTGATACTTGGCTCGGATCGAGCAACATATCGGTGTGCGCTGCGCCCGATGGGATCATCGGGAAGCAGTTGGTTAGTTTAGCAACGCGACAATCGACAATCACCGGTCCCGGCGTTTCAATCATCTGCGCGATACCCGCTTCCAGCTCCTGTGGCCCTTCGATACGAATGCCGGTCCAGCCATAGGCTTCTGCCAGCTTCACAAAATCAGGAAGGCTGTCGGAATAGCTTTCTGAATAGCGGCTTTCGTAGGTGAGTTCCTGCCATTGGCGGACCATGCCCATATATTCATTGTTGAGGATGAATATCTTGATTGGCAGGCGATATTGCGTTGCTGTGCCCAGTTCCTGAATATTCATCTGGATAGAGGCGTCGCCAGCCACACAGATTACCAGGCTGTCCGGGTTACCCATCTGCGCGCCGATAGCAGCAGGGAAGCCATAGCCCATCGTGCCAAGGCCACCGCTGGTCAGCCATTTATTGGGTTCATCGAAATGATAATGCTGGGCCGCCCACATCTGATGTTGGCCTACCTCGGTTGTGATGATCGAATCTTTGCCCTTGGTCGCTTTGAACAGATCGGCAATGGCGCGCTGCGGCATGATTTCCGTGCCATCTTCGCCATAAGCGAGGCTTCGTTGCGCGCGCCATCCGGCAATGCGTGCCCACCACTCTTCGAGATTGACAGCTTTATGGCCGCCTGATTTCCACTCGGCGATCAGATCAGCCAGCGCGCTGCCTGCATCTGCTATGATGGGCAGGTCAACCAGAATATTTTTGTTGATTGAGCTGCGATCAATATCAATGTGGATCTTCTTGCTGTCGGGTGAAAAGGCATCGAGACGCCCCGTCACACGATCGTCAAAACGTGCACCAACGCAGATGATAAGGTCTGCCTTGTTCATCGTTAAATTGGCTTCGTAGGTGCCGTGCATGCCGAGCATGCCGAGCCATTTGTCCGATGATGCCGGAAAAGCGCCCAGCCCCATTAATGTGCTGGTCACAGGGGCACCGGTTAGCTCGACCAGTTCGCGCAACAGTGTTGAGGCTTCAGGCCCGGCATTGATGACACCGCCGCCAGTATAAAAGATTGGACGCTGGGCAGCAGCAATCATTTCAACTGCTTCTGTAATTGCAGAAGCACTGGCCTTTATCTGCGGACGGTAGCTGATATGGTTGGAAAGGTCCGGTTTGCTATATGGCGCAGTCGCAACCTGAACGTCCTTGGGAATATCGATGACGACGGGTCCGGGGCGACCAGAGGTGGCGATATGAAATGCTTCATGGACAGCATGGCCAAGCTTTGCGGGAGATTTTACCAGATAATTATGCTTGGTGCAGTGCCGCGTCAGGCCAACCGTATCGGCTTCCTGAAACGCATCGGAACCGATTAGATGTGTGGCGACCTGGCCCGTAATGACGACCATCGGGATGGAATCCATCAGCGCATCTGTGATGCCTGTAATAGTATTAGTCGCACCGGGGCCGGAGGTGACGAGAACGACGCCGGGCTTACCGGTTGAGCGCGCATAACCTTCGGCCATGTGGGTCGCGCCTTGTTCATGACGCACCAGCACATGCTTGATGGTCGGGTGGTTATAGAGTGCATCGTAAATGGGCAGCACGGCACCGCCGGGATAGCCGAAGACGACTTCGACTCCCTGATCTACCAGGCATTGCACCAATATATCTGCGCCGCTCATTTCGGCCACATGCATTCTCCTTGCACTCATCAGCATTTGCGTCGGTTCCTATCGAATAGGAAGCACTTGATAATCCCGGGAACCTGTAATTGCAGGCTGCGCATGCGCGATGCGCGATAGAATCGCAACCCCGTGACGGATATTGCGCATCTATGAGACATAAAATATTATGTCAAT
>Ga0316207_10002858_pt1 | contig 16974 bp, 14 predicted proteins | sample 6weekpyrite_MG_FD_204943 | JGI IMG/M metagenome (GOLD analysis project Ga0316207, IMG submission 204943) | Microbial mat bacterial communities from mineral coupon in-situ incubated in ocean water Damariscotta River, Maine, United States -... | ecosystem: Environmental > Aquatic > Marine >...
GAGTAATACTCAGGGACAATTTCATCTATTACGCCCTGGCTATTAAGTGAATCACCTACCATACAACGTGCCGCAACTTTGGCAAGAGAACGGCCCGTTGCTTTGGATACAAACGGAACAGTTCGTGATGCACGAGGGTTTACCTCGAGAATGTAAATATCATTACCCTGGATAGCGAATTGTGTGTTCATCAAACCGACCACACCGAGCTCCAGTGCCATAGCATGAATTTGCTTGCGAACTTCATCAAGCACATCGCCAGCCAGGTTATACGGTGGCAATGAGCATGCAGAGTCACCGGAGTGAACACCCGCCTGTTCAATGTGCTGCATAACACCGCCGATAACAACATTTTCACCGTCACACACGGCATCAACATCAAGTTCAACCGCATCGTCCAGGAACCTGTCTAACAACACAGGCGATTCATTCGATACCTGTACGGCTTCTGTCATGTAGCGGCGAAGCTCATCTTCGTTATAAACGATTTCCATTGCCCGCCCACCCAGCACATAAGAAGGGCGAACAACCAACGGGTAACCGATCTCTTCTGCTAAACGAACGGCTTGTTCAGACTCGCGAGCGGTACGATTTGGTGGCTGGCGCAGACCCAGTTTTTCAATCATTTGCTGGAAACGTTCACGGTCTTCGGCACAATCAATTGCATCGGGTGTCGTACCGACAATTGGCGCACCGGCAGCTTCCAGTGGGCGTGCGAGCTTCAGTGGTGTCTGCCCACCATATTGCACGATCACCCCTTTAGGATTTTCGTTATCGATAATTTCGAGCACATCTTCAAGTGTCAGGGGCTCAAAGTACAGACGATCTGATGTGTCATAGTCAGTGGAAACAGTCTCAGGGTTACAGTTAACCATGATTGTTTCATAGCCGGAGTCACGCATTGCAAATGCTGCGTGGACACAACAGTAATCAAATTCAATACCCTGACCAATACGGTTAGGACCACCACCGAGCACCATAATCTTGTCATTATCGGTCGGATCAGATTCACACTCTTCATCATAAGATGAGTACATGTACGCCGTACTTGTTGAAAACTCGGCTGCACAGGTGTCTACGCGTTTGTAGACCGGGCGAACATCAAGGCTGTGGCGATGTACACGCAGTGTTGCTTCATCCGTACCCAGCAATTCAGCCAGCCGGCTGTCAGAAAACCCTTTTTTCTTCAACGCGAACATGGCGCGTTTATTTAACCCGGCTAAATCCTGGCCACGCAGATCATTTTCAGTTTTAACGATATCTTCAAGCTGGGCAAGGAACCATGGGTCAATCTTGCAAATATCATGAATCTGCTCAAGGCTCATTCCGGCCCGGAAGGCATCAGCCACATACCAAAGACGCTCTGCCCTGGGTGTCGCGATTTCTGACTTGATAAGTGAAAGTGCTTCACCGTCATCAAGATCGACCATTTCGTTCAGGCCATCGGTACCAATTTCAAGACCACGCAGCGCCTTTTGCAATGACTCCTGGAAGGTACGGCCAATCGCCATGACCTCACCAACCGATTTCATTTGTGTCGTCAGCCGATCATCCGCCTGCGGGAATTTTTCGAAGGTAAAGCGAGGCACCTTGGTAACCACGTAATCAATACTTGGCTCAAACGAGGCAGGGGTCGCACCGCCTGTAATTTCATTCTGTAACTCATCCAGTGTGTAACCAACTGCGAGCTTTGCCGCGACCTTGGCAATCGGGAACCCCGTAGCCTTTGAGGCCAGGGCAGATGAGCGCGATACACGCGGGTTCATCTCAATAATGATCATGCGACCATTTTCTGGATTAATTGAAAACTGGACATTTGAACCACCGGTATCCACGCCAATTTCACGCAAGACGGCCAGGGAGGCGTTTCGCATGATCTGGTATTCCTTGTCGGTCAGTGTCAATGCCGGGGCAATCGTGATCGAGTCACCGGTGTGTACACCCATCGGGTCAAAGTTTTCAATCGAGCAGATAATGATGCAGTTATCCTTGTGATCGCGCACCACTTCCATTTCATATTCTTTCCAACCGAGAATAGACTCTTCAATCAATAGCTCGTTGGTCGGTGACAAATCCAGGCCTCGCTCACAAATCTCGACAAATTCTTCCTTGTTGTAGGCGATACCCCCACCACTGCCACCCATGGTGAACGATGGACGAATAATCGTTGGGAAGCCGATCTGTACCTGTACCTGCAGCGCCTCTTCCATACTGTGGGCAATTGCCGACTTTGGCATATCGAGGCCGATCTTGTGCATGGCCTTGCGGAAACGATCGCGATCCTCTGCCTTGTCGATAGCATCACGCGAGGCACCAATCATCTCGACGCCATGTTCATCAAGTACGCCTTCGCGGTAGAGGTCCAGGGCACAGTTCAGTGCTGTCTGGCCACCCATTGTCGGCAACAGGGCATCAGGCTTTTCTTTTTCAATAATACTGCGAACTGTCTTCCAGGTGATGGGTTCAATATAAATCGCATCTGCCGTATCCGGGTCGGTCATGATGGTCGCAGGATTCGAATTAACAAGAATCACACGATAGCCTTCTTCGCGAAGTGCTTTACACGCCTGGGCACCGGAGTAGTCAAACTCACAGGCCTGACCAATGATGATCGGTCCAGCGCCAATAATCAGAACGCTTTTAATGTCGGTACGTTTAGGCATAACTACTCTTTAAAAATTAAAACCAATTTTGACAGGATGAAATTGATTGCAAAGGCAATCGTGTATACCTGGTTAATCCTGTCGAGTGTTTTGTTTCATTAATTCAATAAAGTTATCAAACAACGGGGCAACATCATGCGGTCCAGGGCTGGCTTCCGGGTGCCCCTGGAAACTGAATGCCGGTTTATCTGTTCGGCTAACGCCCTGCAGAGAACCGTCAAACAACGACCGATGCGTGGCCTGCAGGTAAGATGGCAGGCTGTCTTCGTCCACCGCAAAACCGTGATTCTGACTTGTAATCATGACCTCGTGGGTCGCACTGTCCTGCACCGGGTGATTGGCACCATGATGACCAAATTTCATTTTCATGGTCCTGGCGCCTGAAGCAAGTGATAACAATTGGTGGCCCAGGCAAATACCAAATAAAGGCACAGATTCAGCGAGTAATTCGCCAATAGCTGTAATCGCATAATCACATGGCTCTGGATCGCCCGGCCCATTTGAAAGAAATACGCCATCGGGACTCATCGCTAATACATCAGCCGCCGGCGTCTGGGCCGGCACAACAGTGACCTTGCAGCCACGCTCGACGAGCATACGCAGGATGTTGTGCTTTACACCAAAGTCATAGGCAACGACATTAAATGCCGCGTCCTCAAGATTCTGATCGGGGTAGCCATCAACCAGGTCCCAGCTACTTTGCTGCCACTGGTATTGCTTGTCTGTCGTTACTTCCTTGGCCAAATCCATCCCTTTGAGTCCCGGGAAGGCTTTTGCCTCAGCAAGTGCTGCCACTTCATCGATATTATCGCCGGCGACTATACAACCACTCTGGGCACCCTTCTCACGTAAAATACGGGTCAGGCGTCGCGTGTCGATGTCGGCAATCGCGACAACATTATTTACCTTAAGGTATTCCTCGAGGGACTGTTCAGCACGCCAGTTACTGTGCAGTAATGGCAGATCCTTGATAACAAGACCATTGGCATGAACCAGGGTGGACTCAATGTCTTCCGGATTAGTACCGGTATTACCAACATGTGAGGGTGTTAATGTGACAATCTGACGCGCATACGAGGGATCAGTGAGAATCTCCTGGTAACCGGTCATCGAAGTATTGAAAACGACCTCGCCTGAAGTCTGACCTTCAATACCAATAGACTCACCATGAAACAGGCTACCGTCTTCAAGAACCAACAAAGCGGGTTGGCGCACAGAACCTCCATCCTCAGATATACGAAGCGGGAGGACTCTGCTGAAAGCCTCCCGCCTGAAATTAAACTGAAACTACATTGGTCAAAAGCAGATGTCCCGACCGGGTGTGTATACTACCGTAACGCCGCCTTTCGTGGAAGGACTCCGAGGCATATTTAATGAAGTTTTCACCTCAAACCGAGCACATCCTGCATATCGAATAACCCGGTATCACGGTCCATTAACCACTTCGAGGCACGAACCGCACCGTTAGCAAACGTCATACGACTGGAAGCCTTATGGGTGATTTCTACACGCTCACCAATATCAGCAAACATAACAGTATGCTCGCCTACGATATCTCCCGCGCGAATCGTCTCAAAACCGATGGTTTTCCTGTCACGTTCACCGGTATTTCCCTCACGCCCATAAACAGCGCAGTCACTCAAATCCCGACCTAATGCGTCAGCGACAACCTCACCCATACGCAGGGCGGTACCCGAGGGGGCATCGATCTTGTGACGATGGTGGGCCTCGATGACCTCGATATCGACCTCGTCACCCATGACACGAGCGGCCAGGTCGAGTAATTTGAAACACAGGTTAACCCCGACACTCATATTCGGCGCAAACACCACACCGATGTCATTAGCGGCATCCGTTATGGCCTGCTTACCGGCATCATCAAAACCCGTCGTGCCAATAACAATTTTCTTACCTGTGGCTCGACAAACCGCAAGGTTAGCAAGTGTCACGTCCGGGCGGGTAAAATCAATCAGGACATCAAAATCATCTGTGATGCTGGCAACATCATCGACAATTGCGACTGATAGGTTACCGATGCCCGCGACCTCGCCCGCATCTGCACCAACAACAGTACTCCCTGAACGCTCAATTGCAGCGGTAACCTCTACGCCATCTGTCGCCTGACCCGCTTCAAGCAAAGCCCGTCCCATGCGACCGGATGCGCCGGTAATTGCGATTCTTGTCATTTTAATTCCAATTGATGAATGATGATTACTAATTGATGAATTCTAACATCCGCGTATGAAAAATCATCATTCATCATTCACCAATCTTGCTAGAATTTCATTTCGTCGAAGAACTTCTTGACGCCATCGACCCAGGATTTAGTTTTGGGACTGTGTTTGCCGTTACCACTGAGACTATCGCCGAATGTTTGTAAAAGTTCTTTCTGTTTGGCATTCAGGTTAACGGGCACTTCAACGCTGATCATGCACATCAGGTCACCTTCACTGCCACCACGCACCGATTTCACACCTTTACCCTTCAGGCGGAACGTCTTGCCGGTCTGGGAGCCTGCTGGAATCTTGAGCTTTACACGTCCATTTAGCGTAGGTACATCAAGTTCTCCACCGAGCGCCGCAGTGACAAAGTCAATCGGCACTTCACAATAAAGGTTGTTATCCTGACGTTCAAAGATCGGGTGATTATTGACTGTAATCTGAACATACAAATCCCCAGTAGGACCACCGTGTTCACCCGTTTCACCTTCACCCGCAAGGCGAATGCGATCACCATTGTCGACACCGGCCGGTATCTTCACCGACAGGGTCTTTTGTTCCTGTACACGCCCCTGGCCGTGACAACTGCCGCAAGGGTCTTTGATTTCCTGGCCAGTACCACGGCATGTTGGACAGGTCTGTTGGACAGAGAAGAAGCCCTGTTGCATGCGTACCTGGCCATGGCCATCACACGTCGAGCATTTGATCGGGCTGGTGCCTTTCTTCGCACCTGTACCTTCACAAGTACCACACTTGACCATGGTTGGAACACGAATTTTAACGGTTGTGCCTTTTACGGCATCTTCAAGATTCAGGCTCAGGTTATAACGCAGGTCTGCGCCACGATAGGCCTGGCTACCACGAGGGCCACCACCGCCACCCGCTCCGCCGAAAATATCGCCAAAGATGTCACCAAAGATGTCGCTGAAATTCCCCTGGCCTGGGGCACCCGGGCCTCCACCCATTGAAGGGTCGACACCAGCATGACCAAACTGGTCATACGCCGCACGCTTTTGAGCATCACCAAGTACTTCGTAAGCCTCTTTGGCTTCTTTGAAGTTCTCTTCGGCTTCTTTATCGTCTGGATTACGATCCGGATGGTACTTCATCGCAAGGCGACGATATGCCTTTTTCAATTCAGCCTCGCTGGCATTTTTTGCCACATCGAGTACTTCGTAATAATCGCGTTTAGCCATATTGGTTTAATACCTGCTTACAAACATAACTCCGGCAACCCTGTTCAGGCTGCCGGAGTCTGTTTTACGTCTATCCTGATACTACTTATTTTTTGTCGTCGACTTCTTCAAACTCGGCATCCACAACATCATCGCCACCGGCAGCACCCGCTTCTCCTGATGCGCCCGCGGCACCTGCAGCGCCAGCAGCACCTGCGGCATCCGCACCGGCACCTTGCTCTGCATACATGCGTTCAGCCATCTTTTGCGAAGCTTCACCGAGCGCCTTGGTCTTGGCTTCGATCGCATCCTGGTCATCACCATCCTTGACCTCCTCGAGATCCTTGATGGCAGCTTCAATGGCTTCCTTTTCACCGGCTTCGAGTTTGTCGTCGCCCATTTCTTCCATTGACTTCCTGACACCATGAATCATCTGGTCAGCCGTATTACGTGCAGTGACAAGTTCATGGAACTTCTTGTCTTCATCAGCATGCGCCTCGGCATCCTTGACCATGTTTTCAATTTCGTCTTCAGACAGACCACTTGAGGCCTTGATGACAATCGACTGTTCTTTACCGGTTGCCTTGTCCTGGGCAGACACGTTCAGGATACCGTTTGCATCAATATCCAGTGTCACTTCAATCTGTGGTGTACCACGCTGTGCCGGTGGAATATCTGCCAGGTCGAAACGACCCAGTGACTTGTTCGCAGATGCCTGTTCACGTTCACCCTGCAGGACATGCACGGTAACCGCTGTCTGGTTGTCATCGGCCGTTGAGAAGATCTGTGATGCCTTCGTCGGGATCGTCGTATTCTTCTCGATAAGCTTGGTCATAACGCCGCCCATTGTTTCAATACCCAGTGACAATGGTGTCACGTCGAGCAGCAACACGTCGGTCACATCACCACCGAGCACGCCACCCTGGATACTTGCACCAATCGCAACAGCTTCATCCGGGTTCACATCATGACGAGGCTCTTTACCAAAGAAGTCCTGAACGACTTCCTGGACCTTCGGCATACGTGTCTGACCACCGACGAGGATAACGTCATCAATGTCTGATGCAGACAGACCTGCATCTTTAAGCGCAACCTTGCATGGATCAATTGAACGTTGAATCAGTTCGTCAACCAGTGACTCGAGCTTGGCACGTGTCAGCTTAATATTCAGGTGCTTCGGACCCGATGCATCGGCTGTAATGTATGGCAGGTTAACGTCAGTCTGCTGTGCAGAAGATAATTCGATCTTGGCCTTCTCGGCACCTTCTTTCAAACGCTGCAGTGCGAGCGGGTCATTATGAAGGTCAACACCATTATCTTTCTTGAATTCATCGGCAAGGTATTCAATCAAGCGCAAGTCGAAATCTTCACCACCGAGGAAGGTATCACCGTTGGTCGACAGCACTTCGATCTGGTGTTCACCGTCAATATCAGCAATTTCGATAATCGATACGTCGAACGTACCACCACCGAGGTCGTAGACAACAATCTTGGTATCGCCACGCTTCTTGTCCATGCCGTAGGCAAGTGCCGCAGCAGTTGGCTCATTGATGATACGTTTGACATCCAGACCTGCAATCTTGCCGGCATCCTTGGTCGCCTGGCGCTGTGAATCATTGAAGTAGGCGGGCACCGTAATCACGGCTTCGGTCACTTCTTCACCAAGATAGTCTTCGGCAGTCTTCTTCATCTTCATAAGAATACGAGCAGAAACTTCCGGCGCGGCCATCTTCTTGCCATGTGCCTCAACCCAGGCATCACCATTGTCAGCCTTAACGATCTTGTAAGGCACCATGGAAATATCTTTCTGGACCTCAGCATCGTCAAACTTGCGACCAATGAGGCGCTTGACAGCAAATACTGTGTTTTCAGGGTTAGTGACCGCCTGACGTTTGGCAGACTGACCGACTAATACCTCGTCGTCCTCCGTAAAGGCGATTATTGAAGGGGTTGTACGATCACCCTCAGCATTTTCGATGACGCGGAAATCTTTACCTTCCATCACCGATACACAGGAATTCGTTGTTCCCAGGTCGATTCCGATGATTTTACCCATGTTCGTTCTCCGTAAATAAATTCAGTTAGTTGTGCTTGATTAAGCTTGTTTCTTATATGGGGATTGTGTTTTCGGCTTCAAGCCCTGAATTCCCCGATTCTTAAAACTTTTTAGCCTATTCGCCTGCCGGTGCCTTGGATACCACCACCATCGCCGGGCGCACGAGACGCTCATTAAGGATGTAACCTTTTTGCATCACCGCGATGACCGTATTTGGATCGACATCGGCTGTTTCCTGCATACTCATGGCCTGATGGAATTCAGGATTAAAAGACTCACCCTGTGGGTCAACGGCACTGATACCCACTTTCTGCAGGGCATCGGTGAACATTTTCACCGTCAGCTCCATCCCTTCTGCCATCTTGGCGACGGCCTCATGGTCTGTATCAGCTGCATTCAGGCCCATTTCCATGCTATCGATAACCGGCAAAAGCTCACCAATCAGTTTTTCGACACCAAATTTGTGGGCATTCTGGATATCCCGCTCTGCGCGTTTGCGCAGGTTGTCCATTTCTGCCTGTGTGCGCAGGTACAAATTCCAATGTTCATCGGCCTTGCTACGCGCATCCTCGAGTAGCCCTATGGCTTCCTCGTGACTCGGCATTTCATTGCCATTTCCGGTCTCTACGGCCTCATCTATAACGTCCGCAACGTCCGCGGCTTCATTGGTCGCTGCTTCTAGCTGTTCTTCTTCAGGTGACTGCTGCTGTTCGCTCATTGTTTCTTGTATCTCCAAACCGCCATGAGGGCATCAAAACGGGGCCAAAATGACCCTGAAACCATATTAAGTAGACTAGATAGGGGCTAATTTCGCTGCTTCAAGGTACTACTGAGTAATTTTGCAGTGATATCAACAATCGGGATAACCCGCTCGTACGCCATCCGGGTAGGACCAATCACACCGAGCACACCGGCTGCCTGGCCATCAACTTCATAAGGGGATGTGACCACACTGCACTCATCAAGGGGATGATAGCCAGATTCCTCGCCAATGAAGATCTGCACACCGTTAGCCTGTTGGGACTGGTCGAGAATATGCAGGATATCGCGCTTGGTATTAAAAGCATCAAATAAGTCACGTAATTTGTCGATATCTGATAACTCATTGACCCCCATCAGGTTGGTCTGACCCGCAAGGACAAAATCATCCTGTTGATCGACATTTTCACAGACCTTCTCCGCCATTTGCATGGCCGCCAGGGTCAGCTTATCCATAGAATTCTTGGCTTCCTGCATTTCCTTGACGATCGTTTCACGCACCTGGGGAATACTCTTACCGCCAAAGACACTATTAAGATAATTTGAGGCCTGCTGGAGTTCTGCGGGGGTAAAAGGACGTGCGGTGGTAAAGATACGGTTCTGTACCTGGTCATCATTACCCACGACAACCGTCAACACGCGGTTTTCTGACATTGGCAGAAACTCAATATGTCGCCAGGCACTGTAATTACGGCTTGGCAATGTTACAACACCTGCCAGGCTCGTAATCCCAGACAGCATATCCGAGACGGAGTTAATCAGGCCCTGTTCATTATTGTCCTGGCTCAAACGCTCTTGTAACTGGCTGACTTCGGCATCATCAAGGGGTTTAAGTGACAATAGTGTATCGACAAAGAAGCGATAGCCTTTTACCGTCGGTATCCGACCTGCCGAGGTATGGGGTGCAGCAACAAGGCCGAGCTCTTCAAGGTCAGCCATCACATTTCTAATCGTCGCCGGGCTCAGGTCGAGACCTGCATCACGTGACAGTGTCCGAGACCCGACCGGGCGACCGTCGTCGATATAGCGGTCAATCAGCACTCTCAACAGTTGCTGTGCCCGCTCATTTAACGGCTGTTTAGACGTCACAATAAAAACCCTGTTCCTGATTCGATTTAGCACTCATAATATGAAAGTGCCAAAGGTGAAGTCAATTCGACGAACCTGGGCAGGAGTTGGCCTGTCCGGCACATCGTGCTAGTTTCAATACTGAATTTAATTCTCACAAACAAGAATAATGTAAGGGGTGCCTACGTGGCGGCCAGCTTTAAAACAATTGGAATCATTGGCAAATTTAGAGATTCGAGCGTCGGTGAGAATATCTCCGCAATTCATGAACTTCTCGAGGAACGTGGCTGCAAGGTCCTGCTGGACGAAGTCAGTGCAATGGTGCTCCCTGAACTGGATATGACTGTTGCTGACCGTGACGAACTCGGCGCACAATCTGATCTTGTCATTGTTGTGGGCGGAGATGGCACGTTCTTAAACGCAGCCCGTACGCTTAATGAATACCAGGTACCCCTGCTCGGCATAAATCTTGGCCGCCTCGGTTTTCTCACCGATATCCATTCTGAAAAGATACGCGGTCGCCTCAGTGCGATTCTTGACGGTGAATTCGTAGAGGAACAACGCTTTCTCTTGCATGGCCGATTTGAGTATGAAAATGGTGATGGTGAAATCGCCTCCAGCGACGCCTTCAACGACATTGTCGTCCATAAAGGCCATGTCGCCCGCATGATTGAACTGGATCTCTATATCAATGGTCAGTATGTCAACACACAACGTGCCGACGGATTGATCGTCTCGACGCCAACGGGCTCAACGGCGTATTCACTTTCAGGTGGCGGGCCGATTCTTCACCCGAGCCTGGATGCATTGGTACTTGTACCGATCTGTCCTCATACCATGAGCCAACGACCCATCGTGATCGATGGCGATAGCGATATCGAAATTCGTATCAGTGACAACAACCACGGCGATGCACTGGTGACCTGTGATGGCCAATTGAATGTTGATCTCGGTATTGGCGACAGCGTCCGCATTACGAAAAAGAAGACACCCGTACACATGATCCATCCCGCTGACTATAACTATTACGAAATTCTGCGTGCCAAGCTGCACTGGGGTCACCGTCTCTAGTCAAACCTTATGCTGAATCATATTCGTATCCGCGACTTTGCCATTATTGACGAACTTGAAGTCAACCTTGATGGCGGCATGAGTGTACTCACTGGTGAGACCGGTGCAGGTAAATCGATCCTCATTGATGCACTCAGCCTGGCCCTTGGCGATCGCGCTGACTCCAACACGGTACGCAATGGCTGCAACCGCGCCGAGATTGCTGCAAGTTTTAATATTAATGGGCTCGAAGATGTATCTGCGTGGCTCGAAGACAATGACCTGGATGATAACGATGACTGCCTGATTCGACGCACGATTGCAGCAGAGGGTCGTTCAAAAGGTTTCATCAACGGCAGTCCTGTACCCATGCAGTCACTTCGCGCACTGGGTGAATTATTAATCGACATTCACGGACAACACGAACACCAGTCCCTGCTCCGCAATGATGAGCAACGCCGGTTACTCGATGACTTTGCAGGCCATAACAAGCTATTGCAAGATCTTGCAAATGCCTGCCAGGCATGGCGCGAAGCGAATGATGAGTTTGAGCGCCTGAGCAATGCAGCAGCGGATCGGGATGCACAGCTCGACATGCTGCGTTACCAGGTCAATGAACTTGAAACACTTGGTCCAGAGACAGGTGAATTCGCCAAGCTTGATGTTGAGCATGCAAGACTCGCAAACGTCAGTCGCTTGCAGGCTACTTGCCACAAGCTACTCGACAACCTCGAAGACAATGAAGACGGCGCTGCCAGCACCGTAATCGCAAGAGCCGTACTAGAGCTCGATGAATTGCGTGATGTAGATACCATACTCGGTGATATGTCGAATAGCCTCAGTGGTGCACTTGCCGAGATCCAGGAAACCGTATCGGGTCTGCGTAGCTACCTTGACGGGCTCGATGCTAATCCCGGTCGACTACAAGAAGTCGAGACACGTATTGGTGCCCTGCTCGAGCTGGCACGCAAACATCACGTCGAACCGGACCAACTTGCCGAGAAATACACATCCCTGAGTAATGAACTCGACGGCCTTGAGCATGCCGAAACGCGGCTTGAAGGTCTGCAGGCCGATATTGCCGGTAAGCTCGTGACCTATCAAAAGCTCGCCACAAAGCTGAGCAAGAGTCGTAGCAAGTTTGCCAAGCAGTTATCAGAACGTGTGACGAACCATATGCAGGAACTGGGGATGCCCGGTGGCCAATTCAGTATTGAGCTTGCCAAGCGAGATAACGACACACCGTCAGCAACAGGTGCGGAACGTATTGTCTTTATGGTAACCGCAAATCCCGGTCAGCCTGCCAAGGCATTAAGCAAGGTTGCCTCTGGAGGCGAATTGTCGCGTATTAGCCTGGCGATCCAGGTTGTGCTTGCCAATGACGTTCATATCCCGACCCTGATCTTTGATGAGGTCGATGTCGGTATTGGTGGTGGCGTTGCCGAGATTGTGGGGAATCGATTACGTGCATTAGCTGATAATCGACAAGTCCTCTGTGTCACGCACTTACCGCAAGTTGCTGCCCAGGCCCATCACCATCTCCAGGTCAGTAAGGTGCGTGACGATGATTCAACCGGTACGGGCATTACCCAGTTAGACGAACAAGCACGTTGTCATGAAATCGCGCGCATGCTTGGCGGTGTTGAAATCACTAAACAGACATTGGCGCATGCCGAGGAAATGCTGGAAAAGACATTGATGAATTCTGAGTGATGATTACTGATCGGTAAATGCTTTCATTCACTAACTTAATTGCAAGGTTAATCAGATTGCCACGCCGCTGTCGTAGCTCGCAATGAGCTAACATTCGGCAATCATCATTCATCAATCAACTTATTGGCAGCTGGCGCAGACACCGTATATATAGAGGCAATGGTCCGTAATCTGAAAGCCAGCCTTGGCAGCAATATCCTTCTGGCGCTGTTCAATCGTTTCATCGACAAATTCTTCGATCTTGCCGCATTTTACACAGACAATATGGTCATGGTGGTGGCCCTGGTTAAGTTCAAATACAGAGTGCCCGCCTTCAAAGTGATGCCTTGTAACCAGTCCAGCCGATTCAAACTGGGTCAGTACCCGGTATACCGTGGCGAGACCAACTTCTTCACCGTCCTCGAGTAAGTGCTTGTATACATCCTCAGCGCTGAGGTGTCGCATTGCACTTTTTTCCATAATTTCCAGGATCTTGATGCGCGGCAGCGTGACCTTAAGGCCGGCTTTCTTGATATCCGCACTTTCCATAACAATGCCTCTTAGCGTCGATTAATTACGATCCAGCACAGACTCTTGCTGCGCTCAAAACGAAATTGAGTTAGAATCACATTTAACAGCACGATAATGTAATACGTTCGCAAATGCAAAAGATTCTCATTTCAATTTTGGCTCTGGGTATACCCTTTCTAAGTGCCTGTTCTGACTGGTCATTACCAGAGGTTCCTGATGTTTCGCTTCCGGATTCAATTCCTGACGTGATTCATAAGGTCGAAATTCAACAAGGCAATATCATTGACCAAGGCATGGTCAATAAACTGCGTCCGGGCATGGGTAAGCGCCAGGTACGTTTCATCCTTGGTTCACCGATGATCAATGATACCTTCCATGAGAATCGCTGGGACTATGTCTACCGCAAGCACCGCAGTTCACATGCGCCGACTAAAGCGACACGCGTCTCGCTGTTTTTTAACAACGGTTCGCTAGTACGTATTGAAGGTGATATGCGGCCTGAAGCCGATGACACATTGAAGAAGAAAACCGAAGTCGTAGAAGTGCCTCCACAGGATCGTAATGAAGGCATTCTAGATAAGGTTCTTGGTACAGTAGGTGTCACTATTGAGGAATAAGGTTTGTCACCAAATGACTAAGCCTTTTGCTTGATTGTACCGCTGCCTTTACGCATCTTTTTACCCTGCGCCGCACGCTCCTTACGCACCTGCTTGGGATCAGCAATTAATTTGCGATAAATTTCTACTCTATCCCCTGCCCTTAAAACAGTATCTGGCTTTTTTAGCTTGGAAAAAATTCCAACCTTTTGCGTATCCAGGTCAATGTCCGGGAAATCTTTGAGAATACCTGACTGCTCAATGGCTGACTGAATATCTGTCCCGATTACAACATCGATAGCAATAATTTCCTGTTGCTCAGGTAATGCATAAGCAATTTCAACAGGTATGGTTTCAGCGTTTTCCATAGACCTCTACCGCGCGTTTAGTGAACGCATCTACAATGGTGTTTGTAACCTGGCTAAAAACCGGACCGACTGTCATGGCCAGAATTTTGTTCGAAAACTCGAATTCAATATCAAACATCACCTTGCATGCAGATTCATTCAGACTCTCAAAGCGCCAGAAGCCTTCAAGGTGACGAAATGGACCTTCCAGCAAGCGCATCTCAATCATCTTACCTGCCTGCAGGCGATTAAGTGTCGTGAATGATTTCTTAATTCCGCTACGTGACAACTCAATGCTCGCCTTCACTTCATCCTCGTTGCGCTCAAGCACTTCTGATGAGCCACACCATGGCAAGAATTCAGGGTAGGCCGCAATATCATCGACAAGTCTATACATCTCCTGGGCCGAATACGGCACCAGGGCACTTTTATTAATAACGGGCATAATTACAAAATATTCGCTAACCAGTCCAGAACGCCTGTGACATTCAGGAAAATAAACAAAACCGAAAGCGGTGCGATATAGCGAACCAGGAACTGCCATAACCGGTAACCGAGATGCAAACGATCTTGAATATGTAACTCGTCCATACTCGAGTCATGCCGCATCTTCCAACCCGCAAATATCGCAATCATCAAACCACCGAGCGGCAACATAATGTTGGTGGTCGTAAATTCCATTAGATCAAATGCATTTTTACCAAGCAACGTGTAATCCGACCAGATATTCAGGGACAAGAGCGCCACGACGCCCAGTAACCAGGCGGCAAGACCCGACCATGCAGAAGCCATTACGCGGTTCATGCCATGATTCTCGACCAACCAGGTCACCGCAGGTTCAAGCAAGGAAATGGCAGATGTCCAGGCTGCAAATGATAACAGGATAAAAAACAGTGTACCAAACAGCAGTCCACCGGGCATCTGTCCAAACGCAATCGGCAGTGTCTTGAATACAAGGCCGACACTTTGACCTGGCTCAAGTCCATAGGCAAAGACGATCGGGAAAATAGCCAGGCCTGACAGGATGGCCACCATCGTATCCATGCCTGCAACAATAAACGTAGTGCGTGCAATTGAAGTTTGCTTGGGCAAATAAGAACCGTAAATCATGATCGCGCCCATACCCAGGCTAAGACTGAAGAAGGCCTGCCCCATTGCAGTGAGGATTGCATCCCCGGAGAGTTTGGAAAAATCAGGCTCAAACAAGTAACTAATCGCATTGCCAAAATAGCCCGTATTCATCGCATAGAACACCATGCCAATGAGCATAATAAACAGCATTGGCATGAGGTAACGAACAGCTTTTTCTAAACCACTCTTTACACCGCGAGAAACGACGATAATGGTCATGACCATGAATATGGTATGCCAGGCCAACAGGCGCTCAGGATCAGAAACGAATTGACCAAAGATACTGCCTACCCCGTCAGCCGTCGCATTGGTAAACATACCTGAGCCCATACGAAACACATAGGCAAGTGTCCAGCCGGCAACAACACTGTAAAAAGACAGGATCATGAAGCCACCCAGCACGCCCCACCAGCCGAGTCCTTTCCATAGTTTGCTACGTCCTTCATCATGAGCCAGTGAAGCCATCGTATTCATCGGGCTTTGCCTGCCTCGGCGACCCAGCATGATCTCCGCCATCATAATCGGTATACCAATAGCCAGCACACAGACTAGATAAACAATAACAAACGCGCCGCCCCCGTTTTCACCCGTGATATATGGGAAACGCCAGATATTCCCTAAACCAACGGCGGACCCCGTCGCGGCAAGAATAAATGCAAACCGTGAAGACCATTCACCATGAATCGAAGTACGGGGTATTTCCATAGCCTGCCTCGTTGAAGATTTTGCTTATTATTTGTCCATTGTCGACGAATTCATGCTGCGGCTCAAGGCCAGCCTGATATAATGCCACTCATGGGTAAATCGAAGAAGAAAAAGCAGTCTGGTAACACCATCGCGCTAAATAAGAAGTCTCGTCACGATTATTCGCTTGAAGATCGCTTCGAGGCCGGGCTTGTACTGGAGGGATGGGAAGTTAAAAGCTTACGAGACGGGCGTATCAATATCGCGGACAGCTTTGTCATGATTAGTAATGGCGAGGCCTTCCTTCATGGTGCACACATAAGTCCCTTACAAACCGCATCAACCCATATCAACCCAAATCCGACCCGGGTACGTAAATTACTCCTCCACCGGGAACAGCTCAGCAAGCTGATTGGGGCTGTTGAGCGCAAGGGCTATTCAATCGTTCCTACTGCAATGTATTGGATTCGGGGGCGTGCAAAGCTTGAGATTGCACTGGCCAAGGGTAAAAAGCTACATGACAAACGCGCTTCCGAAAAGAATCGTGACTGGTCACGTGAAAAAAGCAGAATCATGAAACATTAGGCACAAGCCTTGAATTACCACTATAATCCCACATCTGTATAGAAAGACTTTGGGGGCGACCTGGCTTCGACGTGGATTGCGAAACCCAAGGTGCATGCCGAGGTGCAAATTCCTCGTTAATCTGTTTGCAAACCTTATAGTTGCCAACGACGACAACTACGCACTAGCAGCTTAATAACCTGCAAATGCCCTCGGCCTGATGTGTGCTTATGCGCTCAGTAAACCGGGGTCGACTCACATAAGATCGCGCTGAAATCTGCCCGGGGTGGATGCGTTAAAACCTTATCGGGATCGTCATGTATCTTCCCTGCCTGTTGGGTAGTGCATGGTTAAATTAATAGACAGGATAAGCATGTAGAGCCGAAGGCAGAGGATTTACGGACGCGGGTTCGATTCCCGCCGCCTCCACCAAATTAGA
>Ga0316207_10002859_pt1 | contig 16967 bp, 15 predicted proteins | sample 6weekpyrite_MG_FD_204943 | JGI IMG/M metagenome (GOLD analysis project Ga0316207, IMG submission 204943) | Microbial mat bacterial communities from mineral coupon in-situ incubated in ocean water Damariscotta River, Maine, United States -... | ecosystem: Environmental > Aquatic > Marine >...
CCCAGGCGATAATGATGACCTAATTCACCTTTAGCCAAGTCTAACGGTAATACCTTTATCGCCGCTTCTTCTAATACGCACCCTCGTTCACACTTACCACAACCCGTACATTTATCCGAATGAACAACCGGGATAAACAAAGTGTGTTTACCGCTACGCTGATTGTGTCTTGGCTCCAGCGTAATCGCTTCATTTATTAAAGGGCAGATACGGTGGCATACATCACAGCGCAATCCTAAGTAATTCAAACATGTTTCCTGATCCACTATAACGGCAAGCCCCATTCGGGCATCATCGATATTTGTGAGTTCCTTATCTAAAGCACCCGTAGGGCAAGCCTTGACACAAGGAATATCCTCACACATTTCACAAGGAACCTTTCGTGCTTCAAAATAGGGCGTACCTAATGCAACATGCTCGGCCAATTTAGAAAGCTTTAAAATGTCATAAGGACAATCACGAACACATAAACCACAGCGAACACATGCTGATAAAAAGTCATCTTCACTTTTAACACCCGGTGGCCGCAGTGCATATACAGGTAATGATTTTGACTCTCTTGTATACAAACCAAGTCCAACACCCAATAAGGCCACACCGCTTGCCGTTCTCGCGGTTTCGACGATAAATCGTCTGCGGCTTAATTGATGTCCAAACACGGTTGCTTCCTTTATTACGCTTTTTCTACCTTAACAGCACATTTCTTATAGTCAGTTTCTTTTGATAATGGATCGGTTGCATCAAGTGTTAACTTGTTAATCAAACGACCAGCATCAAACCAGGGTACAAAAATCAAACCTTCTGGTGGGCGGTTACGTCCACGTGTTTCAACCTTCAAAGAAATATCACCGCGACGACTCGCAACTTTGGCGGTCATACCACGACGCAGGCCACGTTTCTTCGCATCATTAGGATGCATAAATAACACCGCATCAGGGAAGGCACGGTATAGCTCAGGTACACGTCGCGTCATCGAACCTGAGTGCCAGTGTTCAAGTACACGCCCGGTTGATAACCATAAATCATATTCTTTATCCGGGCTTTCCGCGGCCGGCTCAAAGGGTGCAAAGATAATATTCGCTTTACCATCTTTCTTGCCATAGAACTTAACGCCCTCACCTTTTTTAACAAAAGGATCATAACCTTCTCGATAACGCCATAAGGTTTCTTTACCCTTAACCACTGGCCAGCGCATACCGCGTGTTTTGTGGTAAGCATCAAAGTCACCCAGGTCATGGCCTTTCTTCGGACCTTCAGTACCAAAACGACGATACTCTTCAAATAAACCTTTCTGTAAATAAAAACCAAAATCATCCATTTCAGAGTTATCGTATTTATTACCACGACTATCGGTTACTTGTTGCTTTGGATATTTATCAACCTGACCATTTTTAAATAAAACTTCATACAAGGTTTTACCCTTAACACTTGGTTGTTTAGCAATTAAGTCAGCAGGCCACACTTCTTCAACTTTAAAACGTTTTGAAAATTCAACCAGCTGCCATAAATCAGACTTCGCTTCGCCCGGTGCTTTAACTTGTTGACGCCAGAATTGGGTACGACGTTCTGCATTACCGTAGGCACCTTCTTTTTCTGTCCACATTGCCGTTGGTAAAATCAAATCACCCGCTATTGCCGTTACCGTTGGATATGGATCGGAAACAACAATGAAGTTTTCAGGGTTGCGATAACCTGGATAAGTTTCTTCATTAAAATTAGGCGCTGCCTGTACATTATTATTACACATAACCCAATACGCATTGAGCTTGCCGTCTTTTAACATACGGTTTTGTAATACGGCGTGGTAACCCGGCTTGGGTGGAATAGTTCCTTCAGGTAACTTCCAGATTTTCTCGGCAAAATCACGATGCCCTTTTACCTTAACAACCAAGTCAGCAGGTAACCGGTGAGCAAAGGTGCCTACTTCACGAGCGGTACCACATGCAGATGGCTGACCGGTTAATGAGAATGGGCTGTTGCCAGGTTCTGAAATTTTTCCCATCAACAAATGAATGTTGTAAACCAGACCATTAACCCAAACACCGCGTGTATGCTGATTGAACCCCATTGTCCAGAAAGAAGTCACTTTCTTTTTAGGGTCAGCATAAATTTTTGCCAGAGCAAGTAAATTTTCTTTTGGCACACCACTCAACTTAGAGGTGTATTCCAAGTCATATTTCGCAACAGATTTTTTGTATTCATCAAAGCTAATTTTACTTAACTTACCGCCCTTACCTGTTTTGGCTTTTTCTAATGGATGTTCAGGACGTAAACCGTAACCAATATCTGTTGGTGTCTTGTTAAAGTTAACGTTGTCACTAATAAATTTTTTGTTATACGATTTTGTTTCAATAATATAATGCGCAATATAGTTAGCAATGGCCAAATCGGTTTGCGGTGTAAACACCATACCGTTATCGGCTAAATCAAAACAACGATGCTTGAAGGTTGATAATACGTGTACTGAAGATCCTTTTTTAGTTAAGCGGGTATCACTTAAACGAGACCAAAGGATCGGGTGCATTTCAGCCATGTTGGCACCCCAAAGAACAAAGGCATCTGCATGTTCTAAATCATCATAACAGCCCATTGGTTCATCCGCACCAAATGCACGCATGAAAGCCCCTACCGCCGAAGCCATACAGTGACGTGCATTAGGATCAAGGTTATTTGAACGGAAACCTGCTTTTAAGAGTTTAGAAGCAGCATAACCTTCCCATATTGTCCATTGGCCTGAACCAAACATACCCACTGAGGTTGGGCCTTTTTTCTTTAAAGCCTCTTTAAATTTTACTGCCATAATATCGAAGGCTTGATCCCAGCTAATTTCAGTGAAATCACCTTCTTTATCATACTTACCATTGGTCATACGCAATAAAGGCTTCGTTAAACGATCTTTACCGTACATAATCTTTGAAAGGAAATAACCTTTAATACAATTTAATCCACGGTTTACGGGGGCATCCGGATCACCTTGTGTTGCAACAACACGCCCATCTTTTGTACCAACAAGAACACTACAACCCGTGCCACAAAAACGACACGCGGCCTTGTCCCAGCGTATTTTATTCGATCCACTTTTGGCTGCAGCAGCACTAATACCTGGAATTGTAATTCCCGCAGCCGCAGCAGTAGCAGCAATTGCATTCGTTTTAATAAAACTCCGACGGTTAAGCTTCATTATGATGCCTCCTGTGAAAGTTGTTCGTTACAAGTGTTAACTGTACAAGCTGGCGTTACTTCAGCGAGTACATCTTCTATATCAACCTTCTCATTGTCGTCACTTTCGTGATAAACCATTGATACAGACATAACACCTTTAATATGTTGGAAAGCCATAACTTGATCAGCTAAAGCATTTAATTTTTCATTTTCTACCGTTACAACTAATTTACCCATTTCCGCAGCATGAACATCGACCCCTGCGATAGCATTTAATTCTTCACTAATCTCGTCCATTCGTTTTGGCTGAACATGGACTAAAACACCACTAATATTCATGCATACTCTCCATTTTCTTAATGTTCAAATTCGTTTATATAGTTAAATTTAATTGCATTAGTCGGGCATGGTTTTGCACATGCTCCACAGCCTGTACAAAGTTCTGGCGAAAGCTCAATCTCCATTACACCACCAACTTTAGGCGTAAACTTTAGCGCTTCTACCTCACATTGTTCTTTACAAACAACACATACAACTTTTTTATTAGCAAAACATTCTTCTGTAACTTGTGCTTTTAAAGACCAGGGTACTTCTTCAATCGAAAAAAATAAATCTTCGGAACAACTTTTCACACACTCAGTACAAAAAGTACATTCTCCCTTATTAAAATTAATTTCGGGAAAGCCACCATCGCCTTTGATGATAATTTTCTCAGGGCATGAATCCAAGCACTCATAACAACGTGTGCAACCACTCGTAAATTGCTCTTCATTTAGAATCCAAGGTAGCCTTATTATCTGCGGAGTAGCACTAAACTTAGCTTTTAGTAAAGCTCTTCTTGTCAGGTTACTCACATCTACCTCTGCGAATTAATTTAAGACTCACAACAATAATAGGTCAGCTTGGGAAATTAAAGTTGATCTATATCAACAAACCATTAAACACTAATATTGCAACTAACCAACTATTTTCCTTGGTTATTATTTTATTCTTTAATTTATAAAAGAAGATAACGTTACCAATAATCATTGAAAAGATATATGTATATTACGTAACAATATTTTACATGGGTGAGTATAAACAATTTAAAGAGGGGTAATATTTATTGCTTTATCTTCAACAATGCATGCCTCGCGACATAAAGCACAGCCAACGCAATATTCAAGATCAATTCTGGGTTTTTCCATATCAAAAATAAGCGCCCCTTCAACAGGACAAACATACTGACAAGCAGCACACTCTGGACCTGAATAAGGCAGGCAGGCACTAATATCAACTTCTGCATTTGCAAGCTTGATAAGACTAACATCCTCCAGGTTTTCTAGTTCTAATGCTTTAGTTTCACATGCATTCACACAAGGCCAATCTGTACACAAGTGACAGCCCTTCTTTAATAAATCTAAGGCCGGGGTATTAGCAACATCTGCACCTAAACGTGCCGCTAATGGAAAAATCACATCGTGGGGACAGGCCTCAATACACGCATCGCACCGTGTACATGTTAAAAGGAAATCAAGCTCAGGTAGCGAATAAGGTGGCCGAATCCAGTGCTTTGCACGCTCAGCCACTTTCTTGTCCACTGTTTTGACTGCAGCTTCTGCTGCCTTGCCAAAGCCTCGCCTAAAAAAATCTCTTCGATCCATTTTTACCCATATTCAATATAATTAATTTTATAAAACTGAGTTTATAATTTATAAATAAAATTTTATAAAAATTAAACTTAACACCGCTAGCATCGTATCAATTACCTAATCACCAGCCGGAGCCTTTATCTTGCATCCCCTTATGACAGTCTGCACAAGGCCGTTTTTCTTTTTTAAATTTATCGTGAAGAGCTAAGTCTTTATCAAAGTCTTTTGCAATATGGTGAGCTATTCCCATATGACAATCAATACAGGTTTGGTTATTATCAACGGCACGATCATGTGCTTTTTGTGAAGACTGTTTCTGATTAGCTAAATTCATTGAAGTAAAAGTATGGCAGTTCCTACATTCACGTGAATCTGTATCACGCATTGTTTGCCAAACATGCTCCGATAGCTCTAACCGCTTACTTTCAAATTTTTCTTTTGTATCAATACTGCCGATTAACTTATGAAATAACTCATTTGTTGCACCAATTTTACGCTTCACTTTATAGATCCACGTTTTAGGTACATGACAGTCTGAACACGTAGCTTTAACACCCGTTCTATTTGAGTAATGAATTGTCTCTTTATATTCTTTATATACATTGTCCCGCATTTCATGGCATGAAATACAAAACGTTTCAGTATTCGTTAGCTCCATACTGGTATTAAACGCACCCCAAAAAATAATACCTAATGCAAAAACACTAAAGAATACACCAATCGGGCAACGAGAACTTAAGCTGCAATACCCTCTTAAATATTCTTTAAATTTATTAATCAAAACAATAATCCTTTATTCTAATTAAAACTTTTACATTCGCATGATCATAGGCTGCATCAACAACCAAAGATCAACCAGACTAATTATTGAGATAAAAATGAGTATTGGTGTAAAGGCAAGACTACGGCTATCTGACGTAATCTGATGAAAACGTTGTCTTGCTATTTTTAATGCTAACCAAAAACCAAATAACACCAACAGTGCTTGCACCGCAAAAATAACATCATCGGCAATAAGTGGATTCATGTGACGCATGTGAAGTTCATGCATACCTAATGGCAAAGCATCTTTACCAAAGGGGTTGGCAACAACATCCCAAAACCCCGCGCTTTCACGAACAAGATGGGTTAAGTTATGTGCAATATGATAAGAAAAGGCTAACGGTAAAGTACTCAACGCAAATGCGGAGAACAGACGATTGTATTCTGCTTTTGTTTGCATAAGCTGTTGCGTTAATTTTATTGCAACAGAAAATAGCACAATGGGTATGGCCATGCTAAGTATCATGCCGATAGAAAAACTTGTCAATAACTGGCCTGAGTCACCAATGTTATAAGCCAGCTTTTGTATTGAACCTTCCCAGTAGGGCATCATCGTTATGCCATGAAAAATGGTGAGAGAAACTAAGCCTAATAGAAACCATGCTTCATCTACTCGTCCACGTAATGCTGTATTACGTGATGCTGTCGTAATTTCATCACCCACGCCTCGTATTCGCCACGCAACATTTTCATGCGGACAACTCATGCTACATGCACCACATGAAGTGCAATAGGTATTTTGTGTTAGCCGCCCCATGACCAGGTTTGTTGGACAAGGTTCAACCTCATCATTGCCGTGATAGCACTCTAACGTTGTACAATCTGCGCACGTTTTTTCATTAACAGGTGCTAACGCTATCGGGGCGATGGAACTATAAGCACCAATGGTTCTTCCTACCGCACAAAAATAACGACAAAAAGCTTTTTTCTCATATACTGCTAAAGAAACCGTTGCCGCGATAACCATAAACAAAGCCATTAATGCGGTTGCGTATGGACTTACCGTCACACCCACACCCAGTTCTAACCACGTTAAACCCACAAACATTAATAACGCAGGCCAAACAGAGCGTAATATTTTTGGGACACGCAAATTTAAACTACTTGTTTCACGCGCCTTTTTCCAAAGCCGTTGTCGTACCAACCATGTCGCAATGGCATCCCATGGACAAATTGCACACCATGCCGATCCAACAAAAAAAATACTGATGACCACGCCCGACCACCAAATCGTCCACGTTAACACCGTTGCAATATTTTTCTCTGGAATCGCAGTACCAAACAAACCCGCGTAAATAACGGTCAGAAAAACAACTGAGGCGAATAGACGAAGGAATACCAACAGCCATGGGTTAGTAATAAAAGGCTTAGTAAGTGTTGTTAAAAAAGGAAATTTAAACAGTGCGCGTTCACTATTATTTTGTCTATATAAAAAAGCATATCGTACCCCAACTAAAAACATTGCCAAAAAAACAAAAGCAACCCAGGCTGCTGGCAGACCGGGGTGAACCATGCCTTCATCAGGAGCATAAATTAATGTATTAATAAACTCTAAAAATATATCAAACATTTAAACGAATAACCTATACATTGTTGTCTCCGGATGAATCACTATGGTGCTGTTGTGCCTTAATACGTTGTAATCGTCGACGTTGAGTAATGTTTACGCCAACAATGACAAAAATTAAAATGGCAACAGTAATACCTAATGGCCCAATTGAATCGGATTCACCTATCTGCAATGGAAAATCAATAATGTAGGGTTCTCCATCTGATTCAAATTCAGCAGTAATGATGTAAGAGCCCGCTTCAGTGAAAATAAACCCTTGCCGAAAAACCCCGTTATCAATTTTTTGTGTTCCTAAAACCTCTTCTTTAGACGAAAACCAACTATCGTCTTTTACTTTAAAAATTACGTCACCATTAAAGGTATTGCCATTATCAATACGTGAAGCATATAAATTCACCCGACCGCGTTGATTAGGTTTTGGAAAAGCAGGAAAAGCCATGTAGGTGACATAATATTCACCAATTTGTGTTTCTATTTGCATACTAGGTGGTGTATTCGAGTCTTCACCTAAACTGTATGCTGGACGACCTAAAACATGATGTGCAAATACATCGTTAAAAAGAAAAATACCGCAAAGAAGAGTGATGGATAAAGAATTTCTAAATATCATATTAAATATTAAAACCTTTGGCTGTCTTGCCATTTATATTGTTGATTCAAACCAACACCATGTCGGGCCACCTTGCTATCGGTGCCTTGTACAATACGAATAGGAAGACTTGGTTCCGGACATATTTCAACACATAGTCCGCAACCTACGCAGCCATCTTTAACAACTGGCCGATAAAAATTACCAAAGTCATAATCGATTGCTTTATCGCCTAAAGGACAAATTGCAACACATGCACCACAAACACCTTTATCAACCCACGGATAACATGCCGCTTGATCAATTTGCGCAACCCCCATATCAACTTCTCTGATTGGGGTTATAGTCAGCGCTTCAGTTGGACAAACTTCCATACAATAACCACATAAGGTACAACCTTTTATCGCTGGGCTGATATAAGGCTTATTGGATTCAACACCACCATCATTTTTATGGAACAAAATACATTTAGGAGGACACACTTCACCACATAAACCACAACCGATACAGGCTTCATTAAATGCATCAGGGTCTGCCAAGGCACCCGGCAAAATGGCATAGTTCGTCATGGCAGCATTTGCTTTTGGATAAAGCAAGCGAGACAAACCAAAAGGTAGACTAGTAAAGCCTAAAATACCTACTCCAAATACTATTTTTTGTAAAAAGCTGCGCCGCTTCATTACTTGCTGCCTTCCTTAGTCTGAATATTATGTACACGTTTATATTCGTGTCCTAAATATCCAGCACCCTGATTGGGAGTATCACTCACCCGCATTTTGAAAGCCAATGCATCTGTTGGGCAAACAGCAATACACGCAGTGCAGTTGTTACACTCCTGAGTAAAATTATCACGTAAGGGATCTAAACCAAACTGACATACAACATTACATTTTGCACAATCATTACATTGCGTTACATCTCGTTGAATTCGAAATAAACGAAAGTGCCCCAGTAAAGAATATAGTGCACCACCAGGACAAACATAACGACAAAAACCTCTACGCGTAACCATCAAATCAAATAATAGGGTTAATAAAAAGAACACCATACCTGAGCCAAAACCACTTAAAGCAATCGCATAATAAATTTCCCGCCCAATTAATACTGGTGGATACATTGCAGCAAACGCGATCATCCCGGTTGCAGCAGAAATAATAATCCCCATCACTAACACTAAATACTTAAGACGAAAATCGAGTTTTTTACGTCCAACAGGGATACCCGCCTTACGTAACCATGTTGCAAGGTTGTCATTTAATTCATAAATAAATGTTGCCGGGCATATCCAACCGCAAAAGAAACGGCCAAAAATAATGGTTAAGAAAATGGGAATGAGTGCAGTAACAAAAAAAGGCCAATAAACCATTTTACCTGCTGAAATTTGCCCAACCACAGCAAGAGGATCGGTTAACTTTAAGCCAAATAAAGTACCCGACCACGTTGTTCCTTTTAAATTATTCAAATCAACTTCTGGATCATCAACAAAAGGTTTGCTGATCCACTCCATGGTATCCGAAATTGATTTTTCGGTTGGCGTTAAAAGATCATAGGCATGTGCCGCTTCATAAGTTTGATATAAATGAAGGAAAGGTAACAAAATTAACATGCTAAAAATTGTTGTTAACACTACCCAACGTAATTTATTTAAATGACGCTGAATTTTTATCCAAATATTTTTCATAGTTTATACTTTCCGATCTGCATCAGGAATAATTCGAATAGCTTGCGGAATTTGAATACAAGAACGTTCACACAAACCACAACCTACACAACCATCTAAAACATGCGGTTGTTCTAACATACCTATACGAATAGCAACGTCAGCTAACGGACAAGCACGATAACAAACACCACAAGTTTTACCTTGAAAAGACAAACAAAGATTTTCATCAACACGCGCTACCCCCATCTTTACTTTTTCTAAAATAGGTTCCAAGTCACGTTTAACAGGTTGAATCGCACCGGTTGGACAAATGTCACCGCACTTCATACAGAGTATGCAAGCCTGTTCACGGGGAATGATATAAGGCGTATCACTCGATGACATGCCATTTTCAAGATCGAAATATTGAATACAACGATTGGGACAAGTCTCGCCACACTTACCACAGCGAATACATCGAGAAATGAATTCATCTTCGGGCAATGCGCCGGGAGGCCGAAGAAAACGTAATAAAGGTTTATTTTTTGCAGCTAATGCATTCTCAGCTAGCAGACTACTTAATCCTGCTCCAACAACACCTTGTATAAAAGTACGTCGTTTCATTTACAAAACCATAAATAATACACAATAAATAAAGGACAAGTTCTGAGGGTAACGAATCCCCCTTCCCTTGTCCCGAATTAGCTCCTGGTTTACGGATTATGCTTTTTCAATACGACAAGCAAGTTTCTTGAAATCCACCTGACCCGATACGGGATCAAATGCTCGGCTTGATACTGCATTCACCAACCACTTGTTCTTTTTCGGATCTGCACTATCAGCTACAGACAGGTTCCATGGGCTAAACATATATCCCCTTGGTACACTGTTACGTGCGGGTTTCACTAAACTATTTATACCAACTTGTGCCTTGGCCTGGTACTTACCTCGACGTGTGATTAGATTAATTTTATCACCATCTTTAATTCCAAGGTCCTTGGCATCTTCAACATTCATTTCTACATACATTTCCGGAACCAGACGGCGCGTAGTTGGACTGCGGTTCGATTTCGCAGTATGGAAATGCTCATATACCACACCTAAGCCTAACCAATACGGATATTTATCCTTAGCAACTTTATCCCATGCTTTACCTCGTTCGGCTTCATCAGGAATATCCGGGGTTAAGCCCATATCACGTGCTTTTTTCAGTAAGGGCAGGTTATCAATGCAATAAACACCTTCCTTGCTGCCAAACTCCATTAACTTCCTGGTAATTTCTGTACGTTGGCTATAGTCCTGCTTGCAAAGCTTCATGTGTACCTTGCCATCTTTGGTACGGAAGTAACCATAAGGTTTATTTTTCCATGTGCCTTCCTGCGCCATGTAACGACGTTTACTGCCACCGTTCTTAGCTGTTTCATAATTGGGTGCAGGCCATTGGATACCCCGTAAATCATAAAGTTGCTGATAAAGACCTTTGCCATCAAGCTTTTCAACTTCAAGCATGCCAGTTAAATCTGCATCAGTCCCTTCAGATGCAATAACAACATCACGGAAAACATCTTCGGCATCATAAAAACCATCTTTGCCTTTTTTCCATGGAAAGATCTTATCGCCATCCATACCTAATAAATCAGCAATCATCTTGCCTTTATCAATAACCATATCCATATCAGGTTTACAGCCCGGAGGCGCTTCAGCTGCCTTTTCAACTCGATTTATACGGCGTTCAGAACTAATATAGACACCACTTACTTCTCCCCATGTTGCAGCAGGATAAATAACATCAGCAAACAAGTTATTCGGTGCGTGTCGATAAATTTCCTGCACCACATTAAATGTTTTCATTAATGCAGGACGTACCAAAGTGCGTAAATCTGGAAGATCGATATGTGTTGCATACACCAGGAACATGGCTTTTAAGTCCCCCTTTAAAGCGCGTTCCATCATGCCGATCGCCATACCTGAATTATTTCCTTTCATTGCGGTGATCAAGTTTTTCTCAGGCACCTTCCATTGTTTAGCCATCCATTTACGATGTGATGCATTTTTCAATGGCTGGTTAAACGGTAAACGACCGGTTAAACCACCCGTAAAACGTTCACCCATAGCATTGGGTTGACCTGTCATAGAGAACGGACCACAACCAGGTTTCGCCAGGTTACCGGTAAGCGTTAATAAGTTAATAATTGAGATAACGTTATGCTGTCCGTGGATATGTTGGTTATAACCAATACCCCACATGATAATAACGCCACCATAACCTTTACCTTCGTGTTTTCCTTTACTGCGTGCTAAACGTTTACGTGTTGCATCAGCAAAGGTTGCTGCGATATCACGAATCATTTTTGGTGAAACATCGTGATTCTCTCCACCCATACGATCCTGTACTTGCTCAGGACTGTAATCGTTGGTAACACCGTCAACGTATTCTTTCCAGCCTGTTACATGTTTCTTGAGAAAATCCCAATCAATCACATCTTTGTGATCTTTTAATAGAACATGTGCAATTGAGTTTAAGAAACTGATATCACCATTTAAGATTGGTACATGCACAGAGTTTTTGGCATTAATATCATCATACCCTTTCGCCGTACCGGTATAACGAGGATCAACTACAACCGTTGGAATATCTTTTTTGCGTTTATGATCAGCAATACGCCAGAAAATAATAGGATGTGCTTCACGCGCATTATGACCAAAGTGCATCACCATATCCGCCATTTCAATATCTTCATAAGCCAACGGTGGAGTATCCGAGCCTAAGGTTGCAAAGTAACCCGTTACTGCTGAAGTCATACACATACGCGCATTGGCTTCGATAGTATTAGAACCCAGTACACCTTTCATAAATAAGTTCTCGAGATACTGGCCCTCCATTGTTAGCTGACCAGAACCATATAGACTTATAGAATTACCACCATATTTTTTAGCAAAATGAGCAATTTTCTTCGCGGTCATTTCTTCCGCATCATGATATGGAACGCGAACAAAGAGGTCTTCATCAAAAGCATTTTTAGTTTGACTGATAAATTCAATATCACCGTGACCTGGCTTTTGCCATTCTTCCCATACATCTTTACGTACATACGGGTCACCTTCCATACGATCAACATAAATCGGTTCTGCAGCGGTTAAGCCTTTAATACACTGCAAACCATAGTTAGTTGGATGATCTTTATCAGGACGCATTGAAACAATTTTGCCATTTTCAACCTGAATAACTGTTCCACAACCCACGCCACAATAAGGGCATTGCGCGATGGCCGTTGTCCGTTCTGTTTTCTCTGCTGCTGGAGCTGCTTCTAACTCTGGATTATCCGCAACAAATAAACCCGTTGCCGCTGTTGCCCCAGTGATAAAGCTACTGCTTTTGAGAAAGTTGCGACGATTCATTTTAAAACGTTTCATTTTATTTTTTCCTCAATTAGTCTTTACTAGGTACAGTACGAAGATAGGCAATAACGTCATCAACATCACCTGCACTCAAATTAGCCATAGCTTCTGGACCTTCATAACCAATCATGCGTGTATTCGAACGGCCTTTATTAATGGTTTCACGAATAAAGCCATCGCTGACCTTATCAAGGAAAGAGGCTTTACCGATGGCTGTCCCGGTACCCCCTGCGGCATAACCATCACCATTCGGGCCATGACACGTTGCACAAATTGAATCAAACCAGAAGCGACCCAGGCGTTCATCCCCCTGGCTACGTGGTTGCGCGTCAACCTCTGCTGACCTATTTTTTAATTTTGCGTGGGAACGAAGATAGGCAACAATCGCCTCGACATCTTTTCGACCCAGGTGAGAGAATGGCGGCATACCTGTTCCTGCTCGACCATCTCGAATAGTAGCCATTAAGAATTTATCTGAAGCAACCTGAAGAAATTCTTGATTTGTTAAAGAAGGTGCAAAACCGGCTTTACCAATAGCATCCGCCTGATGGCAAAAAATACAGTTTTGTTCATACGTTGCCTTGCCAGCACTCGCTAACGCAGGATCAACCTTATCAGGCAAACCGGCCATTGATGATGTTACAGATTTAGTATTTGAACTGGTTGATGAGGTATCCTGCTCTTTTGAACAACCCGATAGAGTTAGAACAAGAAATGAAAGTATCACTACGACAAAATTCTTAGTATTCACGCGTCCCCCTTATTTTTATGGACTACAACTAATAAATTTCTGCTACGTAACGACTATAGGCTAGTTTTGCGAATTAAATATGATCTATATCAATATAAGTTAGAAAGTCTAATATAGGTGATCCTATACCTTATTGTTTTACCTTGTTATTAATCGGCTAATGTATCAATCTTAATATTGATAAGATCAGCATGAGGCAACATAATACTTTTTTCCTTACTATAAAGATCACCTTTTTGTAATAATGGCTTACCACCTACTGATACACGAGCGGTAATGTTTACTTTATCAAAAGACGATAGCTTCATATTAGGTAGCATTGCCATAGAATCATCTAGTGTCACTTGTAAAGGTAAGTCTTTAACCTGTTTACGTACTACCGCTAGTGGCATGGGCGGTCCACTCACCGCTTTTGCAAAAATGAAAACAGCATCATCCATCGATACCTTGTTAAGCATGTCTTGAGCAATACTCACTTTAACCTTTAATGATGCTACTGCTTTCTTTTCAGCCTTAGTAGCGGCTGCTGTTGCATTTTCAGTAATTGAAATTCCTGCTTTAGCCTTTGCTGAACGAATTAAATTATTCACCTCACCTATAGATTGATTATCTTTTAATAAGGGCAGTAATAAATTCCAGTAAGAAATCGCTTTTTTATAATCACCTTGTTCTTCATACCCCATACCAATTAACCACAAACCGGTAGGATCGTCTGGCTTTATAGCAACCGCACGTTTAATTAAATCAAAAGGCTTGCCGCTAATTTTTCCACCGCTTTGCATGGTTAAAGCATCGGCATATCTCAGCATTACGGTTGGATTATCAGGGATAAGTTTATTCGTTTTTTCTAATGCCGCTACCGCTTCTTTATAGCGGTTCATCGACATATAGGAACGCGCCAACATAAACCAGCCTTCGGCATTATTTGGGTTTTCTTTTAATTTTTCAGCAAGCTTTTCGACCATTTCTTCAACCGAAGGTAATTTCTTGCCCTTTGTTCCTGAAGCATGCCCGCCGGGTGCAGCAGCTTGCTTTTTAACCCCTTCGATTAAAGCAGGCTGACCAAGATAGTTATAAAAACCAACGGACATAACGGGTATACTAAGAATTAAAATATATCGCGCTAAGCGAGTGAAATATTTATTATTTAATGAATTAGATTTAACCGATGATTCTTCAACATCATTTAATAAAGCATGCTCAAGCTCATCTTTTGTTTGCTCAAATTCTGCCTGGGAAATCGTACCTTGTTTAAGTTCTATTTTTAATTCGTCTAAGCGTTCTTTTGTTATTGCAATATTTTGAGCTGAACGATCAATATCATTTTTATTTAACTCAAGTAACAACGGTCGTAAAAGAAAAATTAAAGCAATGACAATCATTGCGATAGCAAAAATCCAAAAGGTGATCATTTCTTTTGTTCCTTATCATCCAATAATTGTTTTATCTTTTCTTTTTCTTTATGACTTAATTCAGTCACAACAGCTTCTTTTCGTTGGTGAATAAAACTAATCAAAAAATACAAACCAATAATAAATATAATGAACGGGCCCACCCATAAAAGAAAAGTCATTGAATTGAACTGTGGTCGATATAAAACAAAGTCGCCATAACGAGTGACCATAAACATCATAATCTCCTCGTCACTTTTTCCTGCATTAATCATTTTAAATACTTGCTTACGTAAATCTTTGGCTAAGGCTGCATTTGAGTCTGCAATATTTTGATTTTGACAAACCACACAACGGAATTCATTAATAAGATTTTTATAGCGTTGCTCGTATTCCGGATTTTCAAACGGTTTTACTTCAACCGCAGCTTCTAATATTGGCATCGAAAGTAACAAAGAAAAAATAACGATTAATTTTTTCATCACTCCTGCTCCAATATTTTTATCATTGGCATCACTTTTTCAGCAATGTCCTTATTTGTCACGGGGCCGGTGTGTTTTAAACGCACGAGACCCTTTTTATCAATAATAAACGTTTCCGGTACGCCATATACGCCCCAGTCAATCCCAACCAAACCTTCAAGGTCACTAATACTAAGTTGATATGGGTCACCGTAACGAACCAGCCAGCCACGAGCATCAGCCACCTCATCTTTATAATTTAAACCAATGAGGTTCACTTTATTATTCTGAATCATGCGATTTAAAACAGGATGTTCTGCGCGACACGACACACACCACGATGCCCACACATTGAGCAGCCAAACTTTTCCAAGCATGTCTTTAGGTGAAAAGGATTTCTCTAAATCATGCAGTTGAGGCAAGCTAAATATTGGCGCAGTCTTACCGATAAAGGTAGAAGGTAGTTTTCGTGGATCTTTCGTTAGCCCGATACCTAAAAAAACAACCAAAATAATAAAGGCTAACAGCGGTAACAATGCACGGTTCATACGCTGACCTCTTTTCCTTTTTTAGCGGCCAAACGATAACGACGATCACTTGCGGCAAGTAAACCACCCAGCGCCATAATAATAGTGCCTAACCAGATCCAACGAATAAAAGGTTTTACATATAAGCGTACACTCCACGCACCGTCTTCACCGCGAGGCTCACCTAGTGCAATAAATAAATCGCGGCTTATTCCTGCATCTATCGCGGCTTCAGTCATAGGGCTACGCTGTACCCGATAAACCCTTTTTTCCGGATACATTGTGGCAACTAATTGATTATCTTTGCTTACCGTTAAGTGGCCTTTTTGTGCCAGATAGTTTGGCCCCGGAACCGGCTTAACACCTTTAAACTCGAAGTTATAGCCATTTAGAACAAACTGTTCACCCGGTATCATGCGTACATCTTTTTCTTCACTATAAATTGAAGTTAAAGTAATACCAACAATAAAAACTGCGACACCAATGTGGGCAAGACTCATTCCATAAAAACTACGTGAAACGCTCATAAATGATTTTAGTGAGTAACCTTTATTGACTAACCGTAAACGAACACCTTGTAATGTCGTTAACGTAATCCATGTGGCTAACATTAATCCCAGTGCTGCACCGAACTCATAGCGAGAAAAAAGTAATGGCAGCAAGCTACCAAACACTATACTAATCACAAACAGCAGACTTAACGCTTTGATTAATCGTTCAGGCCTCTCTTTTTTCCAACGCATTAATGCACCAATACCCATCAATAATGCCAGGGGAATTGTTAAAGGAACAAAAACACTTTCAAAATAGGGGGGGCCAACTGAAATTTTACCCACACCTAAGGCATCTAATAACAAAGGATATAGCGTACCCAATAAAACACTTGCCGCTACTACAACTAAAATAACATTATTAACCAGTAATGCGGTTTCTCGCGAGAACAGTTCAAATGTTGTTGAGCTTCGAATGCTCGGTGCGCGCCATGCATACAATGCTAAGGAGCCACCAATAACAACAACCAG